>Ga0065165_1001129_pt1 | contig 31369 bp, 30 predicted proteins | sample AraplaMF_Cvi_mMF_FD_63813 | JGI IMG/M metagenome (GOLD analysis project Ga0065165, IMG submission 63813) | Arabidopsis root microbial communities from the University of North Carolina, USA - plate scrape MF_Cvi_mMF (version 2) (version 3) | ecosystem: Host-associated > Plants > Roots >... | reverse complement strand
CGCCAGGTGACCGGCGCGCCGATCAAGTTCGCCGGCGTCAGCGAGAAGATCGACGGGCTGGAGGTGTTCGACGCGCAGCGCCATGCCGGCCGGGTGCTGGGCATGGGCGACATCGTCGCGCTGGTCGAGGAGGTGCAGAAGGGCGTCGATGTCGCGGCGGCGCAGAAGCTGGCCGAGAAGCTGAAGTCCGGCGACAACTTCGACCTGAACGACTTCCTGTCGCAGATCAGCCAGATGAAGAAGATGGGCGGGCTGTCGGGCCTGATGGACAAGCTGCCGACCCAGATGACCGCGAAGGCCGGCAACCTGGGCCAGGCCGACATGGACCGCGCCGAGCGCGACGTGCGTCGGATGGAGGGCATCATCAACTCGATGACGCCGCTGGAGCGCCGCAAGCCCGAGCTGCTGAAGGCCACCCGCAAGCGGCGCATCGCCGCCGGTGCCGGCGTGCAGGTGCAGGAGGTCAACCGGCTGTTGAACCAGTTCGAGCAGATGCAGGGCATGATGAAGAAGATGAAGGGCGGCGGCCTGATGAAGATGATGAAGCGCATGGGCGGCCTGAAGGGCCTGGGCGGCCCGGGCGGCCTGCGCTGAGACGACTTGTCACATCCCACCCCGAACCGGTGGGCTGCTGACGCGCTGCAACCGCCCGGCAGGCGGCACAATGACGGACCTCGCGCGCGCCGCCTGCCAAGGCCGCGCTGCTCCCCAACACGGACCTGGACCCCGAGATGGAACTGCTGTTGATCGCCGCCCTGGTGCTGGTGGGCGGCCTGGTGATCTGGAAGATGAGCACGCGCAGCGCCAAGCCCGCCGCCAAGCGCAACAAGCCGCGCTCGCTGGAGGCGCTGGACACGCTGCAGTCGTGGCAGCCGCAGGCCACGCGCATCCTGACCACCGCCGAGCGCAAGGCCTACCTCGCGCTGCGCGGCGGGTTGCCGGAGCACATCATCCTGGCGCAGGTGCCGCTGGCGCGCTTCGTCAAGGTGCCGACGCGGCATTCGTATTCGGAGTGGCTGCGCCGCGTCGGGCTGCTGTGTGCCGACCTGGTGGTCTGCGACAGCAGCTCGCAGGTGATCGCGGTGGTCGACATCCGCGCGCCCGAGGCGCACGAGAAGGAGCGCACCTCGCAGCGCCACAACCGGATGGACCGCGTGCTCGAAGCCGCCGGCATTCCGCTGCACGTCTGGCGCGAGGATGCGCTGCCGAGCGCGACCGGCGCACGCAACGCGATCCTCGGCAACAAGTCGAGCGAGAGCACGCCGTCGACCCACGCGCCGTCGACGACCGCCGGCTATCAGCCGGTCGGCCGCCACCAGGCCGACGAGGACGACGGCCTCGAGATGCGCGAACCGCCGCCGTCGACCTGGTTCGACGACATCGATTCGGCGCCGGCCCCGCTGGCCCCGGCCGCACCGCCGGCGAACATTCCCCGCTCCGGCAGTTCGCCGCGCATACGGTAAAAATTCAGTCCAGCAGCGCCTGCGCAAACTCGCGCGCGCTGAAGGTCTGCAGGTCCTCGAGCTTTTCGCCGACGCCGATGAAGTAGACCGGGATCGGCCGCTCGCGCGCGATCGCCGCCAGCATGCCGCCCTTCGCGGTGCCGTCGAGCTTGGTGACGATCAGGCCGGTGAGGCCGAGCGCGTCGTCGAAAGACTTGACCTGGGCCAGCGCGTTCTGGCCGGTGTTGCCGTCGATCACCAGCAGAACCTCGTGCGGCGCGCCCTGCTGGGCCTTCGCGATCACGCGCTTGATCTTCTTCAGCTCCTCCATCAGGTGCAGCTGCGTCGGCAGGCGTCCGGCGGTGTCGGCGATGACCACGTCGCAGCCGCGCGCCTTGCCGGCGACCACCGCATCGAAGCTGACCGCGGCCGGATCGCCGTCGGCCTGCGAGACGATCTCGACCGAGCCGGCCTGCTGCGCCGGCACGTCGGCGCGTTCGGCCCACACCGCGAGTTGCTCGCGCGCGGCGGCGCGGAAGGTGTCGGCCGCGGCCAGCAGCACCTTCTGCCCGCTGTCGGCCAGGTGGCGCGTCAGCTTGCCGATGCTGGTGGTCTTGCCGGCGCCATTGACGCCGACCACCATCATCACGGTGGGCGCGTGCTCGCCGACGCGCAGCGGCTTCTCGAGCGGGCGCAGCAGGTCGGCCACCGCCGCGGCGAGCAGCGCCTTGACCTGCGCCGGATCGGCGGCCTTGGCCTCCTTCACGCGGCGGCGCAGGTCGTCGAGCAGGAACTCGGTGGCCTTGACGCCGGCGTCGGCCATCAGCAGCGCCGATTCAAGTTCTTCGTAAAGGGTCTCGTCGATCTGCGTGCCGGTGAAGACCTGCGCGATGCTGGAGCCGGTCTTGCGCAAGCCGCCGCGCAGCTTGTCGACCCAGCTGCGGCGTTCGGGTTCGGGGGCGATGGCGGCGGGTGCGGTGGCCGCCGGCGGCGCGGCAATCGGCGATGCAGGAACCGGCGGCACGACGGCGGGCGACGGCGCGGCATCGGCAGGGGCCGGCTTTTTCTTGAAGAAGCTGAACATTCGAAGGTCGGTCGTGTGAGAGCGAGAGTGTGAAGGGTCCCACGACAACGTGTGCCGAGGTCGACCGGAAGTGATCAAAACCCTGGCTATAATGTGAGGCTCAGGCGCTTTAGCTCAGTCGGTTAGAGCGACGGAATCATAATCCGCAGGTCCGGGGTTCGAATCCCTGAAGCGCCACCAGATCAGCAAGCCCGCACGAACATTCGTTTGTGCGGGCTTTGTCATTCATGGCATGCCTTCGAGCGGTGGATCTCACGGTCGCACAGCCAGCGTCACGGCTTGTCCCCCCGCGGCGTGATGTTCCCCATCCCCGACACCGCGCGCCGCACGACCGGGTGCCCCCAGAAGTCGATCCTCCCGGCGCCCGAGATCGCGAGCTGCAGGTCGTCGATCACCCACAGCTCGGCGGTGCCGACACCGCTGATCGCCACCTTCGCGCGCGCCGTACGCAACTGATCGGCCATCAGCTTGCCGCGGCCCGACACGTTGAGCTCGAGCTGCTCGACGCGCCCGGCCAGCTGCCCGTCGCCCGCGCCCGAGATGTCGAAGCGCAACTGCCGCGCGGCGAGCTCGTCGAAGCGCACGCTGCCCGAGCCCGAGATGCCGATCACCAGCTGGTCGCAACGGACCGGTCCCGGCGCCTGCACCTCGCCAGCGCCCGACATCGTCACGTGCGTCAGTTGCCGCACCTGCACGTCGATCGTCGGCCGATCCTCGCGCCAGAATTTCCAGCCGTCGCCGGCGCGGATGCGCAGCCGTCGGTCGACCAGGTCCACCTCGACGCCGCGCTGCGCCGACTCGTCGCCGGGGATGAACACCTGCTCGCGTTCGCCCTGCGTGACCCGGATGCGCGCGCTGCCATCGATCTCGATCCGGTCGAAGGCCCCCGGCGCGACCACGCGGCCGACCGGCGCGGCGGCCGGCTGTGCCTGCGCCCCCAAGCCGGCGAGCGCCAGCACCACGCCCGACACCAGGCCCGACAACGCGCGCGCCATCACCCGCCGCAACGCCCTCACAGCGACTGCTCCCGCAGCCGCCGCGACACGTCGCGGTTGGCGGTGATGCGGCTGCCGTCGCGCATCTGCACCACCAGCTGCGAGTTCTCGTCGGGCGCCATCGCGTCGACGAAATCGAGGTTGACGATACAGCCGCGGTGCAGCCGGATGAAGCGCGCCGGGTCCAGCCGCGGCTCGAAGCTGGCGATCGGCAGGCGCACCAGGAAGCTGCGGCCGCGGCTGACCAGCGCGGTGTACTTGGTGTCCGAGCGCAGGTACTCGATCTGGTCGACGTGCAGCGGAAAGATCTTCCCCTGGTCGCGCACCAGCACCCGTGTCAGCGGCTCGGTCGGCGCCTGCTCCAGCGCGCTCACCGCCTGCGCGGTCGCCTCCTGCACCTCTTGCGCCTGCGCCGCGCCCGAGGCCAGTGCATGCTCGATCGCCTCGACCAGCCGCTCGCGCGCGAACGGCTTCAGCAGGTAGTCGACCGCATGCAGCTCGAAGGCGGCCAGCGCATGCTCGTCGTACGCCGTCGTGAAGATGACGGCCGGCCGCGGCCCGTCGTCGGCCAGCGCCTTCAGCACCTGCAGCCCGTTCAGGCCCGGCATGTGGATGTCCATCAGCACCAGCTGCGGCCGCAGCGCGCGGATCTGCGCGAGCGCCGACACGCCGTCGGCACAGGTGGCCACCAGCGCGAGCTGCGGCATCTGCGCGACCCAGTCGGCCAGCGCCTCGGCGGCGAGCGGTTCGTCTTCGGCGATCAGCACGCGGGTCGTCGTCATGTCGTTCATTGCGGTATCCACAAGTCCACCCGGAAGCCGGCGCCGGGCGCGGTGTGCACGCGCAGGCGTGCGCGTCCGTCGTAGTCGAGCGCGAAGCGGCGCTTCAATGCGTTCAGCCCGATGCCGGTGCGCGGCGCCTGTCCCTCGGCGGTGTCGGCCACCCGCGCCGGATCGCAGCCCGGGCCGTCGTCGGCGACCGTCAGGTCCAGCCCGCGGTTCAGCCCGTTGCGCTCGCTGACGATGCTGATGCAGCCGCCCTGCAGCCGCGGCGCCACGCCGTGCAGCACGCTGTTCTCGACGAGCGGCTGCAGGCTCAGCGGCGGGATCTCGTCCTGCAGCGTCGCCGGGTCGAGCTGCCAGTCGATCTGCAGCCGCCCGCCCAGGCGCAGGCTCTCCAGCGCCAGGTAGTCGCGCACGAAGGCCACCTCGTCGGCCAGCGCGACCCGGTCGGCCGCGCTGCGCTTGCTGTCGAGCACGTAGCGCAGCATGCCGGCAAAGCGCATCAGCGCCGCTTCGGCGGCCTGCGGATCCTTGCGGGTCAGCGCGATCAGCGTGTTCAAGGTGTTGAACAGGAAGTGCGGATTCAGCTTGCCGGTGATCGCCGCCAGCTCGGCCTGCGCGAGCGCCGATTCGGCCTGCGCGGCCGCCAGCGCGGCGCGGCGCGCACGGCGGGCTTCGAGCAGCGCGGTGAAGCCGGTCGCGATCGCGGCGTAGACGACGGCGCCCCAGATCGCCCGCCACAGCAGCGTCTGCGAGAACACCGCGAACGCATGGTCGGCGCCGAACAGCAGCAGCGAGGTCGCGAAATCGAGCGCCTGCCACAGCGCGCCGAACAGCAGTGCGCACGCGGCATGCAGCGCGATCGCGGCGGCCGGGCGCGGCATGCGGTCCTGCAGCCAGCGCACCCACGGCAGCACGACCGCGCCGAGCAGCATCGCCGGCCACAGCTGCAGCGTGGCCTGGTAGACCGCCTCCCACAGCTGCCAGAGGCCGCGCTGGAACTCGGTGCCGGCCAGCACGTACAGCAGCCACGACAGCAGGCAGCCGGCGGCATAGGCGAGCCACGGCGTCCAGTCGGCGCGGCGCTTGCTGCCGCCGGTCGGCAGGGGAATGTCGCTGGCGCGGTGGTCGGGCATGCACGCATCTTAGGGAGTCGCGCAGCGCGCGGCCGCGCGCTGCGACCGATCGCCAGATCGCGGGATCGAAATGGGTCTGCTCGCGGTCGACCTGGCGTTCGAAACCCTTCCCGCCCCACGGCCTTGCCGCCCCGGGTGGCTTGTGCCGCCGGCTTGCAGTTCAATCGGCCGACGATCCACCTTCCAGGAGACCTCGATGGAAAAGCGGCTTCACCAACTGGAAACCCTGCGCCTGCACGGCGACGACGGACGTGACTACGTGGTGCACGGCTTCGAGCACCTGGCCCGGCTCGACGCGGCGCCCGGCCTCGGCGGCGACTGGGAGCCGACCGGCGAATCGGAATACCGCCTGGCCGACGGCCGGCCGGTGAATGTCGATGCCGACGGCACGATGACGATCGCGCAGAACGGCGTGCGCCTGACGCGGCAGGCGACGAGCACGGCCTGAGCGGCAGGCCGGCACGGATTGAGGGACACTGCGCGCCATGCCCGGTGAAGCCATCCTCCATGTCGGCGCCCTCGGTTTTCCGTGGGAGACCCTCGACCCGTTCCTGTTCTGCGTCCACCACGACGACGCCTACCCGCGCGGCAATGCGCAGTTCGGCCCCGATGCGCTGCTGACCGGCCGCGACCTCGGCCAGGACTTCGCCGGCCTCGACGGCTGGCGCATGTACCACGGCATGACGGTGCCGGGCTTCCCGTCGCACCCGCACCGCGGCTTCGAGACGGTGACGATCGTGCGCCACGGGCTGGTCGACCATTCCGATTCGCTCGGCGCGATCGCCCGCTTCGGCGGCGGCGACGTGCAATGGCTGACCGCCGGCCGCGGCATCGTGCATGCCGAGATGTTCCCGCTGCTGAAGCGCGATGCGCCGAACCGGCTCGAGCTGTTCCAGATCTGGCTGAACCTGCCGGCACGCAGCAAGATGGTGCCGCCCCACTTCACGATGTTCTGGTCGGAGCAGATCCCGCACCGGGTGCACACCGACGACGGCGGCCGGCAGACCGAGGTCGTCTGCATCGCCGGCCGGATGGACGGCGTGGCCGATCCGCTCGCGCCGCCGCCCGATTCATGGGCGTCGCAACCCGATGCCGACCTCGCGATCTGGACGCTGCGGATGGCACCGCATGCGCGCTGGACCTTGCCGGCCGCGCAGGGCGACGGCACGCGGCGCAAGCTGTATTTCTTCGTCGGCAGCGCGGTGACGGTCGACGGCGTCGCGGTCGACCGCCATGCGGCGATCGAGCTGCGCGCCGGCGCCGCGGTCGAGCTCGTCAACGGGGCCGACACCGCCGAGTTCCTGGTGCTGCAGGGCCGGCCGATCGGCGAGCCGGTCGCGCAGTACGGCCCGTTCGTGATGAACACGCAGCAAGAGTTGCAACAGGCCTTCACCGACTACCGGCGCACCGGCTTCGGCGGATGGCCCTGGAAAGACAACGCGCCGGTGCACGGCGCCGAGCCGCAGCGCTTCGCGCGGCGCCCCGATGGCGCCGACGAGCGGCCCTGACGCCCGTCCATCCGACGCCGCGTGACGAACCCATCGGGTGAGCCGATGGGTGGGTGTCGCCGCGCAAATGCCCTCGCCGCAGTGCTTGTATCGAGCCGTGTGCTTGCCTGAAGTGGAAACGTTTCCATAGAGTGCGGCCCTCACACCACGACACGAGGGGACGCCGATGAACACGCTGAACCGGGCCGCGCTCGCCTGCTTGCCGCTGCTGCTGGCCGCCTGCGGCGGCGGCGAAGCGCCTTCCGCGGGCGCCGACGCCGCCGCGTCCCACGAACAGGCGGCCGCACTGGCGGTGCCTGCCGTTCCGGCCGGCCGCTACGCGCTGAAGAACCTGCAGAGCGCGAAATGCGTCGATGCGGTGCCGCCCGGCAGCGACGGCGGCGCCTTCGTGCAGACCGCCTGCAGCAGCACCGTCACGCAGGCCTTCGACCTGACGGTGCAGGCCGGCGGCAGCTACAAGCTGGTCGCGGTGGGCACCGGCCGCGTGATGGACCTGGCCGCGAGCGCGACCGCCGACGGCGCGCTGATCCACCAGTGGACCAGCAACGACACCAGCGCGCAGCGCTTCGTTCTGCAGCGCAGCCAGGGCAACCGCTTCGCGCTGGTGAACGCCGGCAGCGGCAAGTGCGTCGCGATCGACGGCGGCTCGCTGAACGACGGCGCCGGCCTGCGCCAGGCCGGCTGCAGCGCCAGCGGTGCACAGCAGTTCCTGCTGTACCCGGTGTCCACCACCGGCCGCGGCGTGCTCGCGATCGGCCGCTATGCGCTGAAGGCGGTGCATTCCGGGCTGTGCATCGACGTCGAGAACGGCTCGCTCGACAACGGTGCGAAGACGGCCCAGGCCGCCTGCAGTGCCGCCGACCGGCAGCAGTTCGAGGTGCAGCCGGCGGCCGAAGGCACCTACAGCTTCGTCAACGTCAACAGCGGCAAGGGACTGGACGTCAACGACATCTCGCTCGACAACGGCGCGCTGATCCAGCAATGGGCCTATGGCGGCGGCGCGAACCAGCGCTTCGTCGTGTCCGACGACGCCGGCGCGCTGCGCATCGCGGCCCGCCACAGCGGCCGCTGCGTCGACGTGAGCGGTGTCAGCACGCTGCCCGGCGCGCGCATCCACCAGTGGGACTGCCTCGGCGCCGCGAACCAGCGCTGGACCCCGCTGCCGGCCGGCGACACGCCGCCGCCGACCGGCACCTGGGTCGGCACCTGGGGCGCCTCGCCGCAGGGCGGCAACACCAGCTTCAACCAGCAGACGCTGCGGCAGATCGTGCACACCAGCGTCGGCGGCGCGGCCGCGCGCGTGCACCTGTCCAACGTGTTCGGCAGCCAGCCGATCACGGTGGCCAACGTGCACATCGCGCAGCGCGCGAGCGGCTCGGCGGTCGTCGCGGCCAGCGACCGCGCGGTCGGCTTCGGCGGGCAGGCCACGGTCGCGATCCCGGCCGGCGGCGAGGCGGTCAGCGACCCGGTCGACTTCAACGTCGCCGCGCTGTCCGACGTCGCGATCAGCTTCTACCTGCCGAATGCGACCACGGTGACGACCGAGCACCAGACCGGGCTGCAGACGAACTACGTGGCGGCCGGCAACGTGAGCGGCAACGCGACGATCGCCCCGAGCGCGACCAGCGGCAGCTACCGGCTGCTGACCAACCTCGACGTGTCGAACGGCAGCCTGCGCGGCAGCGTGGCGACGCTCGGCGCGTCGATTACCGACGGCGTCGGCACGAACTTCGACGCCAACCAGCGCTGGCCGAACGTGCTGGCGAACCGCCTGAACGCGGCCGGCATCGGCGTCGGGGTGCTGAACCAGGGCATCAGCGGCAACAGCAGCCTGCGCGACGGCGCCGGCCCGAGCGTCGAGAACCGCTTCGACCGCGACGTGCTCGGCCAGGCCGGCGTGAAGTGGGTGATCTATTCGGACGACCCGATCAACGACCTGCGCGGCAACCCGCAACCGACGCTGGAGCAGCTGCTCGGCCCGCTGCAGCGGATGATCGCGAAGGCCCATGCGCACCAGGTGAAATTCCTGTGCTCGACGCTGACGCCCTACAGCGACAGCGTCTGGACGCCGTCGCAGGAGACCACGCGGCAGGCCTACAACAACTTCGTCAAGGGCAGCGCGAGCGGCTGCGACGGCGTGATCGACCAGGACCTCGCGACCCGCGACCCGGCCAACCCGGCGCGCATGCTGCCTGCGAACGACACCGACGACCACCTGCACCCGAACACCGCGGGGAATGCGGCGATCGCGAACTCGGTGAACCTGAACCTGTTCACGCTGCCCTGAGCACCCGGGGACCGATCGGCCTGGGAATGCCGATTGCCGAGGGGCCTGCGTCGCCACCGCACGCAGGCCCGCCATGACGTCCGTCCCACCGCTGCTGATGCACACCGTGCCGGAACCGCCGGCCACGCCACCGCCGCCGCCCGGCGGGCCGCCGTCGCTGCCCGAGATCGACGACCCGCCGTCGCCGCACCCGGCGGATCCGGTGACCGAGCCGGGCGCGCCGCCGCCGCCGGTCGCGAACCGGGCGCCCTGCGGTCAGGTTTGCGGCAAGTCCTGCGACGGCCCGGCGAGCCGTACGCCGGCCTCGTCGAGCAGCGACCTCGGCTGCCTGCGCTTGACCCAGAGGTACAGCCCGCTGCCGAGCACGACGATCGTGATGAGGTCGAGCAGCGCCCAGACGACCTTCAGCGGCCAACCGCCGTAGTCGCCGAAGTGCAGCGGCTGCGACAGCAGCAGCGTCGCGATGTACCACGGCACCGGCGGCGACGCGGTGACCTGCGCCGTCTGCGCGTCGACCATCACCGGCTGCAGCAGGCGCGCCGTCAGCGGCTCGTTGCCGCGCATGAAGAAGGTGTGGTGGTGCGGGCTCGAGAAGCCGGTGCCGGGGAACGCGATGAAGCCGACGCGCCTGTGCGGCGCCCTGGCCCGGGCGGCGTCGAGCATGCGCTGCGTCGGCGCGCGGGCGCCCTCCTCGACCAGCGGCTGGCCCTGGTAGGGCGCGAGCAGCGTGGTCAGCGCGTCGTACTGCCACAGCTTGATCAGCAGGTCGGCCCAGGTGTTGATCATGCCGGTCGCGCCGACCACCAGCGCCCACGTCACGGTGACGATGCCGAGCAGGTTGTGCAGGTCCAGCCACTTCACGCGCTTCGAGCGCTCGCGCCGCACCTCGCCGAAGCGCAGCTTGCGCATGAACGGCGCGTACAGCACCAGCCCCGAGACGATGGCCACCAGCAGCAGCAGGCCCATCGCGCCGAGGAACAGCTTGCCCGGCAGCCCGGCGAACAGGTCGACGTGCAGGCGCAGCATCACGCTCATGAAGCCGGTGTTGACCGGGACCTCGCCGAGCACCTGGCCGGTGCGCGCGTCGACCGCGATCGACTTGAAGTCCTGCGTCGGCGCGGGCGTCGGCGTCAGCGTGACGTGCCACAGGCGGTCGTCGTCTTCCGGCTGCGACGCGAACTGCACGATGCGCTCGGGGTAGAGCGCGCGCGCCGAGGCCAGCACGGTGTCGAGGCTGGCGCGCGGCGCGTCGACGGCCATCTCCGGCGCCTCGATCTCGCCGCCGGTCAGGTGGTCGATCTCGTGGTGGAAGATCAACGGCAGGCCGGTCAGGCACAGCAGCAGCATGAACGCGGTGCAGACCAGGCTGCTCCACTTGTGCCACCACGACCAGGTCTTCAGGGCGTTGGCGCTCAGCATGCTCAGAAGTCGACGCTGGCGCTGAGCGAGACGGTGCGCGGGGCACCGACGACCAGGTAGCCGCTGTTCGGGTAGCCGCCGGCCGAGGCCCAGTAGTCCTTGCCGGTCACGTTGTCGACGCGCAGCCGCAGCGTGACGAGCCGCTGCTGCAGGTCGACGATCCAGCGCGCGCCGAGGTCGAGGCGCGTCCACGATGGCAGTTCCAGCGTGTTGGCCGAATCGGCGTAGCTCGACCCGGTGTAGACGACGCGGCCATCGAGCGCCAGGCCGTCGACGCCCGGCACGTTGAACTCGCTGCCCAGGTTGGCCTGCACGCGCGGCACGCCGAGCGTGCGCTTGCCGTCGGTGGCGGCGTTGCCGGTGGACCGCTGCTTCGCATCGAGCCAGGTCAGGCCGCCCAGCAGCTTGACGCCCGGAGCGGCCTCGCCGAACACGTTCAGCTCGGCACCCCGGTGGCGGTCTTCTCCTTCGGAGGTGAAGACGCGCGCCGTATTCGTCAGCGAGCGCGGCTTGGTGGTCGAGAACAGCGCCAGGCTGCCGCCGAGGCGGCCGCCGTCGAACTTCACGCCGATCTCCTTCTGCCTGGACACGTACGGGTCCAGCGACTGGCCGGCGTTCAGCGGCAGCTGCGAGGGGTCGGGGTCGAAGCTCGGCGCGGTGTCGCCCTTCGACAGGCCTTCGACGTAGTTGCCGTAGAACGACAGCCCCGGTCCGGCCTTCGCGACGACACCCAGCATCGGGCTCAGGCGCGAGCGGACGTACGACGCGTTCTCGACACCGGTGTTGTAGTCGTAGCTGTTGGTGTCGATCGTCTGGTGGCGCCCGCCGACCGTGACCAGCAGCCGGTCGTCGAGCAGCGACACGGTGTCGCCGAGCGCGATGCTGCGCAGGTTCGTCAGGCCGGTGGTGATCGGCGAACCCAGCGTGCCGCCGAAGCCGGCGCCGGCGCTGAAGGCCGGCTCGGGATGGCTGACCGGGGCATAGAGGTTGGTCGCGAACGGGTTCAGGTAGTCGAAGCGGTAGGCGTTGCGGCTGTCGAGGCGGAACGCCGAATAGGACGCCACCCATTCGTGGCCGACCGGTCCGGTGCGCAGCTTGCCGCGCAGGCCGAGTTCGCCGGTGTCGACATGGTCTTCGCGGGCGTTGTCGAAGCGGTAGGCGCTGGCCGTGCCGTCGAGCGCGCTGACGGTCGGGTTGGCCAGCGAGTTCGATTCGTCGCTGCGGCGCAGGCCGTAGGCGAGCCACGCGGTCACGCTGTCGCCCAGGTCCCATTCGGCGCGCAGCGTGCCGAACAGGTCGCGCTCGTTGGAGTACGACCAGGGCTGCGCGAAATTGCTCGTGCCATCGGGCGCCGACGGCAGCGACGCGAGGCCGGCCAGCGACACGCTCGGGCGCGGCGCCTTCAGCCGGTTGTCCTGGTAGCCGATGTCGCCCGACACGCGCACGTCGCGGCTGTGCCAGTCGAGCCCGACCGACAGCACGCCGAGCTCGGCCTTCTCGTCGTCGATCGCGGTCCCGCCGTCGCGGTAGATCGCGTTGACGCGCAGGCCGGTGGCGTTGTCCGGACCGAAGCGGCGCGAGATGTCGGCCGACAGCGTGCCCTGCCGGCCGCTGACGCCGGCCGTCACGCGGGTCAGCGGCTGGTTGGCGGCGCGCTTGGGCAGCAGGTTGATCGAGCCGCCGATGCCGTCGCCGCCCGGGTTCGCGCCGCTCAGGAAGGCCGACGCCCCGCGCAGCACCTCGACGCGCTCGAACAGTTCGGTGGCGATGTACTGGCGCGGCAGCAGGCTGTAGAGGCCGTTGTAGGCGACGTTGTCCGAGCTCAGCAGGAAGCCGCGCAGGAAATAGGCCTCCTGGAAATTGCCGAAGCCGCGCGCGATGCGCACGCCGCTGTCGTTCTGCAGCACCTCGCCGACGCTGCGCGCCTGGCGGTCCTGGATCAGGTCGTTGGTGTAGCTGGTGATGCTGACCGGCGTCTCCATGTTGTCGCGCGTGCCGAGGATGCCGGCACGCCCGCCGCGCGCCACCTGGCCGCCGGCATAGGGCCGGGTCAGCCCGGCGGCCGACGCGTCGGCGCTCGCGCTGATGTTCACGGTGGGCAGCGTCGTCACCGGCGCGCTGGCCGCCGCCTCGGGCGCTGTGGGCGCGGTCTGGGCCTGCACGGCAGGCATCAGGCAGGCCAGCGCGGCGGCGAAGGCAATCGGCGTACAACGGTTCATGGGAATCTCAGTGTCAGCAAATACGAATTGTTCGCATTCTAGTGGAACCCGTTCCGCCCGCCCCTGCGTGGCGCTCACCTGACAGCGCTACCATCGCCGCGCAACTTTGCCGACCGGGAGGTCCACCGATGAAGCTGAATCCCTTGTGCAGCGTGGCGATCGCCGCGGCCCTGCAACTGGCGGCCGGCGCCGCGACGGCGATGACCGAGAAGGACGCCGCCAGCAACCTGATGCACTTCGCGTTCGCGATGAAGGGCGCGGAGCAGTGCGACAAGCTCGGCTACCCGTCGATGGCGGCGCAGCGGCGCTGGGAGAAGGCCCATGCCGACCTGCTGGTGAGCTCGATGGCGCGCATCGAGCAGCATGCCGCGTCGTCCGGCAGCGTGACGCCGGCGCAGGCCAGGGACGTCGCGCTCGGCCTGTTCGTGCGCTTCAAGGACCGCTACGACCAGGAGATGGCGCCGACGGTCACTGCCAAGTCGTGCATGCGCTTCAACGAAACGCTGTCGTTCTACGGCACCAGGCTGATCAGCGACTGATCAGACCGCCAGCATCAGGTGCGGGTGGCTCGCGTAGTTGCGCTGCTCGCTGACCTTGTCCTGCACGAGTTCGACGGCGATGCCCTCGGACTTGTGCTCGTCGAGCGGCGACTTCTGGCATTGCTGCTGCATGTGCTGCTGCAGCATGAAGTCGAACATCTCGACGAGTTCCGGGCTGCGCGTCGTGTGATCGACGCCGGGCTCGGCCGGCTTCGCGCCGGGCGCCTCGATGGCGGGATCGCCGGCCGGCCGGCGCAAGGCGCCGATCGAAGCCGCCTGGAAGGCGGACTGACCGGGCTGCAACGGCATCGGTCCGATCGACCGGTACGAGGCAAGCGGGGACGGTGCGGCGCTGACGGTGATGCTCATGGCGGATCTTTCTGGAAGGGCCTGTGGTTCCCATGCTGCGCGCCGTCCGGGGCGCGGACGGCGCAGCGTGCGATCCGGTGCACGGTTTGCCGAAGCTGACCGGCCGCAGCGCCCGGCACCGGGTGACCCGGGCGTCAAGAAGGGAGAATCGCGCGACGATGACCGACACCACGACATCCCCTCCCCCGCCGCCGCGCGTCGGCGTCGGCATCCTGGTGCTGCGCGGCGGCAGGATCCTGCTCGGACGCCGGCGCGGCGCCCACGGCGCGGGCACCTGGTCGGCACCCGGCGGGCGGCTGGAATACGGCGAGTCGATCGAAGACTGCGCGCGCCGCGAGCTGCTGGAAGAAACCGGGCTGGCGCTCGGTGCCGGCGAGCGCGGCCCGTGCACCAGCGATGTGTTCGACGAGGTCAGGCAACACTACGTGACGGTCTTCGTGCTGGCGCGGCACACGCATGGCGAGCCGGCGACGCTCGAGCCGGACAAGTGCGACGGCTGGCAGTGGTTCGACTGGTCGGCGCTGCCGCAGCCGCTGTTCGCGCCGCTCGCGTCGTTGCGGGCCACCGGCTTCGACCCCGAGGCCGGCACGGGCCCGCACGGCATCAGCGCGGATTCGCCTCGATCAGCGTGACCAGCGTGTGCAGCACGCGGTTGACCGGCGTCGGCACGCCGTGCCGCTCGCCGCGTCGCACGACCAGCCCGTTCAGGTGGTCGATCTCGCTCGGCTTGCCGCGCATCACGTCTTGCGCTGTCGACGAGAACTGGCCCGGCATCGTCGCGGCCAGCCCGAACACCGTGGCCTCGATGTCGCCCGGCACCTGCACGCCCTCGGCCTGCGCGACCGCCCGGCATTCGGCGATCACGTCGCGCATCACCTGCGGCACGCCCGGGTGGTCGACGAAGCGGCCGTAGGGCACGCGGCCGATCGCCGAGATCGCGTTGTAGGCGCAGTTCAGGATCAGCTTGGCCCACAGCGCGCCGCGCACGTTGTCGGAGATCGTCGCCGGCACGCCGGCCGCAGCAAGCATCTCGGCAAGACTCGCCGCGACGCTGTTCGGCGCGATCACCAGCTCGCCACGGCCGTGGTGCAGCAGGTGCCCCGGCCCGGCCATCTCGGTGGCGACGTAGACCACGCTGGCCGCCACCTCGTTCGACAGCACGCTGCGCACGCGCTCGTCGTTGTCGACGCCGTTCTGCAGCGTCAACACCAGCGCGCCGGGCGACAGGTGCGGGCGCATCGCCGCGGCGGCGGCTTCGGTGTCGGTGGACTTCACGCAGAACAGCACCAGCTGCGCGCCCTGCACCGCCGCCGCCTCGGTGCTGGCCTGCAGCCGCACGCGCTCGTCGAACGTGCGCGTCTGCATGCGCAGCCCGTCGCGTGCAATGGCGTCCACGTGCTGCGGCCGGGCAATCAGCGTCACATGGTGGCCGGCGCGCGCCAGCATGCCGCCGAAGTAGCAGCCGACGGCGCCGGCGCCCATCACGGCGACGGTCCAGGGGGTGGGGGCAGTGCGTTCCATGGGGCGCTTCGGAGTGGCGAAGGCCGCAGTGTCCGACAGATGCATCGCCCCTTGCCGACAGTCGGTCAGGCGCCCTTCGGAAAATCGGTCGACGCCGACAGCCGCTCCCACGCCGCCGTCTCCCGCTCGACGAACGCGTTCTTGTCGCGGATCGCCTGCAGCGTGTCGGTGCCCAGCGGCAGGCGCAGCGGCGGCGTCGCCGATTCGACCAACGCGAGCATCGCCTGCGCGAGGCGCTGCGGATCGCCCGGCTGGTTCAGGCTGATGCGCTTCGCGGCCTCGCGCACCTGGCCGGCCGTCGGCGCGTAGTCGTCGACGATGCGCGGCGACACCACCAGCGACGACTGCTCCAGGAACTCGGTGCGGAAGTAGCCCGGCTCGACGACCGTCGCATGGATGCCCAGCGGCGCCAGTTCGGCATGCAGCGCCTCGGTCAGCCCCTCGACCGCGAACTTGGTCGAGCAGTAGACGCCGAAGCCCGCGCCCGAGCGGTAGCCGCCGACCGACGACAGGTTGATCACATGGCCGCTGCGGCGCGCGCGCATCGCCGGCAGCACCGCCCGCGTGACGTTCAGCAGCCCGAAGACGTTGGTCTCGTACAGCCGGCGCACCTCGTCGGCGGTGGCCTCTTCGACCGCACCGAGCAGCCCGAAGCCGGCGTTGTTGACCAGCACGTCGATGCGGCCGAAGCGTGCCAGCGCGGCCGCGGCGGCGGTGGCCGATTGCGCCTCGGAGGTCACGTCGAGCGCGAGCGCCAGCAGGCCGCGCTGCGCGCCGAAGCGCTGTTCGAGCGTGCTGGCGTCGCGCGAGGTGGCGACGACCGCATCGCCCTGGGCGAGTGCCGCGTCGACGATGCGCGCGCCGATGCCGCGGGCGGCCCCGGTGATGAACCAGACGCGCTTGAAGCTGGGGGAGGTGGTCATGGCGATGTCCTTGCGAAATGGTGGTGTTCGGTGAGTTGGTGACGCCACTTTAGGCAGCCGATTGCGATCGAACTAGCCCACAATCGCTGGCGACATTCGCAAGCCGATCGTGACAATCCCACCATGGCCTTCAACGAACTCCGGGCGATCGCCACCTTCATCCGCGCTGCCGAACTGGGCAGCCTGCGCCGGGCCGCCATCGCGCAGGCGATCACGCCGCAGGCGGCCAGCCAGTCGCTTGCGCAGCTGGAGGCGCACCTGGGCGTGCGGCTCTTCCACCGCACGACGCGGCGGCTCAGCCTGACCGAGGAAGGCAGCCGCTTCCTCGAGGCGGCGCAGCCGGGGCTGGCGACGCTGCAGCGTGCGCTGCACGGCGCGCGGCGCGACCGCGAAGAGATCGCCGGCCCGCTGCGCATCGTCGCGACGCGTTCGCTGATGCTGCCGGTGCTGTGGCCGGTGCTCGACGAGTTCTGCAGCCGCCATCCCGACATCGAGCCCGACGTGCAGCTCGACGACCGGCTCGGCAACTGGGTGGAAGACCGGGTGGACGTCGGCTTCCGCGCCGGCACGCCGCCAGCCGACGGCGTGATCTCGCGCCGGCTGCTCCCGCTGCAGCTGGTGGTGTGCGCGACGCCGGCCTACCTGGCACGCCACGGCACGCCGCGCAGCATCGACGATCTCGCGCAGCACCGCTGCAGCGGCTTCCGGCACCCGGCCACCGGCAAGGTGATGCCGTGGGAATTCCGCGTCGGCTCCGAGATCGTGTCGCGCCACGTCGCGCCGGTGTTCTGCACCAACGACGTCGAGCTGGAAGCCGATGCCGTGCTGTCGGGCCACGCGATCGGGCAGCTGGTGGGCGTGTCGGCGGCGGCGCGGGTGCGCAGCGGCGAGCTGGTGCCGGTGCTCACCGAGCACGTCGCCGAACACCTGAACCTGTACCTCTACTACGGCAGCCGCATCGCGCAACCGGCCCGCGTGCGCGCCTTCATCGACCTGGTGGTGGAACGGGTCGCGGGGAACGCGGCGTTCTTCCTGGAGGCGCATGAGCTGGAGCCGCCGCGCACCCGACGCGCGCGCCGGCCCTCGCGACGCCTCACGGCTTCGGAATCTTGATCCGGCTGATCATCAGCGACCCGGAGAGCCCGAACAGCAGCACCAGCGGGTGGAAGTAGTGGGCGCCGATCATCACCTCGCCGAACCACAGGTCCGGGCCGAGCGCACCGAACCAGGCGGCCGCGCCGAGCATCAGCACCAGCACGATCGAGGTCGGGATCGGCGTGCCTTCGAAATGCGTGACCTTGCCGCTCTCGTCCGACATCGCCACCGCGGTGACGTTGTAGCGCGCGAGACGCGACACGCCGCAGGCCACGAAGTAGGCCAGCACGATGCGGTCGTACAGCCCGCGCATGCCGCAACCGTAGGCAATGATCGCCGGCGCGACGCCGAACGAGATCACGTCGGCCAGCGAATCGAGCTCGCGGCCGAGCGCCGATGCCTTCTGCCGCCAGCGGGCGACGCGGCCGTCGAGGATGTCGAACACCAGCGCGGCGATCACCAGCGCGCAGGCGAAATGGATGTGCACCGGGTTCGCGCTCGCGAGGTAGGACATCATCGAGAACAGCGCCCCGGTGCCCGACACCGCGTTGCCGAGCGTGAACCAGTCGGCCAGGTGGAACTCGCGGATCATCGAAAACGGCTTCGGCTTCATGCGCTGGCGCTCCATCGTCGGTCAGGGCGGGCAGTTTAGTTGACTGCCCGCCCCTGCCGCATCAAGGCGCCCAGGCGTTCTCCACCGCCCATTTGGTGTCCGCATCGAAGCTGCCCGAGGTGTTCCAGCTGCTGCCGCCCTGCCCGTCGGCGATCCACACCTCGGCCGCGTAGTGGCGCAGGTAGCGGTTCGGGTAGTTCGATGCCGCGAAGCGCGTGCCGGCACTGCCGTCGGCGGTTCCCTGCGCGCAGAAGGTCGCGTCCGCCCTGTACAGCGCACTGTCCTGCAGCGGATCGCGGCGCACGCGCGAGTTGCTGTGCCGCAGGTACTCGCCGGGGAAGTTGCGCGACTCGAACGAGTAGCAGCTCGCATCCGCCAGCCCCGGCACCATGCGCCAGCTGGCGTCGGCTTTCAGCGTGGCATCGCTCGCCGCGGTGACGACCTCGGTGTAGGCCAGCGCGTTCTGGTGCCGCAGGTAGCGGTTGTCATAGCCCGGCGTCAGCACGCGCAGCGAATGCAGCGTGTTCGCGCCGATCAGCACGCTGCTGCGCCACCAGCCGGTGGCCGGCGCCCACGATGCATCGGCGCGGTAGCCGGCGGTGTCCTGCAGCGGGTTCAGCCACACCTGCGCATTGGCATGCCGCACATAGTGGCCGGGCAGGTTCTTCGACTCCAGCGACAGCCCCGTGCCGCCATCCAGCGCCTTGCGCGGGCAGAAGGTGGCGTCGGCCTGGAACAGCGCGCTGCCGTCGCTCGGGTCGATGCGCAGCCGGAAGTTCTGGTGGCGCAGGAACTGCCCCGGCTGGTTGACCGATTCGAACGACAGGCAACTGCTGTCCGCCAGCCCGTTGACGACCTTCCACGACGTGTCCTTCTTCAGCAGCTCGCTGCTGTTGGCATCGACCACTTCGGTCACGCCCAGGCTGTCGGCATGCCGCAGGTAGCGGTTGGTCACGCCCGGCGTCACGGTGCGGAACGAATACGACGTGCCGCGCCGCAGGTAGGGCTCGCCGCCGATCAGCGCCTGGTGCGCCGTCTTCAGCCGCGCGAAGTCCATCTTGCGCACCTGCCGGTCGTAGGTCAGGAAACCGTTCAGCTCGTCCTCGACGTCGCTGATCTCGGTGTAGACCGCCGCGCTCAGGCCGCGCGACACCGCCAGCTCGCGCAGGCCGTTCACCTGCTCCAGGTAGACATTGGTCAACGTGGCCGCATCGGGATAGAGCGTGTAACAGCAAGTGGACGCCGGGTTCCACATGTGGCCGTCCACGCGCAGCCCGTTGCCGCCGAACTCGCCGAGCACCGAGATCCGGTTCGGCTGCCAGGCCGGCGCGCTCGGGCCCGGGTAGTCGTGGTTGTCGATCAGGTCGCCGGTGCCCTGGTCGCCCGGCGCGAAGTTGATGCCCGAGTGGGTGTCGGTCAGCCGGCTCGGGTCCCAGGCCTTGAACTGGTTGGCCATGCGGACCATGTCGAAGTCGCCCCAGCTCTCGTTGAAGATGACCCAGGTGACGACGGCCGGCGACGAACGGTGCTCGTCGACGATCTCGCGGTCTTCGGCCTCGACCTTGGCGCGCACCGCGGCACTCGATTCGGCGTCCCACGCATGCGGCATGTCCTGCCACACCAGCAGGCCCAGCTTGTCGGCCCAGTAGAACCAGCGTTGCGGCTCCACCTTGATGTGCTTGCGCACCATGTTCAGGCCCAGGTCCTTGATGGCCTGCAGGTCGGACTTCAGCGCGTCGTCGGTCGGCGCGGTGTACAGGCCGTCGGGCCAGAAACCCTGGTCGAGCGGGCCGTACTGGAACACGAACCTGCCGTTCAGCAGCGGGCGCGGCACGCCGTCGACGGTGCCGACGGCGATCGAGCGCATGCCGAAGTAGCTGCCGACCTCATCGACCACCACGCCGTTGCTGCGCACGCGCAGCTTCAGGTCGTACAGGAACGGATCGTCGGGCGACCACAGGTGCGCGTTCGGCACCGGCACGCTGAACTCGACGTCGGCGCTGCCGGCGGCCACGCCCACCTGCGCGCCGCCGCTCGACGCGACGGCTTCGATCGCCTGGCCGGCCAGCCCGCTGCCGCGCACGATGATGCGCAGCCGGCTGTTCGGAAGGTCGGGCGTCATGTCGAGGCGCGTGATGTGCGGCGTCGCGACCGGTTCCAGCCACACCGTCTGCCAGATGCCGGAGCTCGGCGTGTAGAAGATGCCACCGGGGTTCAGCGTCTGCTTGCCCAGCATGTCGTCGCCGGTGGTCGGGTCGAACGCGCCGACGACCAGGTCGTTGCTGCCGCTGCGCAGGTACGGCGTGATGTCGAAGCTGAACGCGTCGTAGCCGCCGCTGTGCTGGCCGACCTGCTGGCCGTTCACGTAGACGGTGGCCTTGCGGTCGACCGCACCGAAGTTGAGCTTCACGCGCTTGCCGCTCCAGCCGGCCGGAACGGTGAACGTGCGCTTGTACCAGAGGTTGCGGTCGTTCATGCGCTGGATGCCGGACAGGAAGGACTCCACCGGGTACGGCACCTTGATCTGCTCCGGGTTGGCCGGAAAGGCGGGCGCGGTGGCCGGCGGGCTGTCGGCGTTCGGCGCGGCGCTGCCGCCGTTGTAGCTCCAGGTGCCGTTCAGGTTCAGCCAGTCGGCACGCGTCAGCTGCGGGCGCGGGTACTCGGGCAGCGGCACCGCGGCCTGCTGCGCCGCCGCGGTCCACGGCGTGGTCAGGCGCGCGCTGACGGCCTGCGCGGATTCGTGGGAGGGGCTCGCCTGCTGCAGCGGTTCGGCGGCGGAATCGCTGCCGCCGCCGCAACCCGCGGTGAGCAACGGGACGAGCAGGCTCGCCAGCCATCGCCGGTGGGTGGTCTTCATCGTGTCTCCTTCTGTCGCCTCGGAACGGGATGTTTGCGGCACCAGCCCGATGACGGACGGCTCGCGTCCGTGCGCGGCCATCGCTAATATTTGATTAATATTAGGCGCACGGCGGGTTCAGCGCGTCAACCGCGCAGGTGTAAGGCCGTGTGAGGAGGGGGGACTTCAGCCGACCGTCTGGCGCGGCACCAGCCGCCCGTCGACCTTGACGCGCCGGCGCCGGCCGTCCGGCGCGGCGACCTGCGCCAGCAGCATCTCGACCGCCAGCCGCCCCATCTCGTAGTTGGGCAGCACCAGCGTGGTCAATGGCGGACTGGTGTGGCGCGCGATCTCCTGGTCGTCGTAGCCGATCACCGCCACGTCGTGCGGCACCTGCTTGCCGAGCTGGCGCAGCGCCTCGAGGCAGCCGACGGCCATCAGGTCGTTGGCGCAGAAGAACGCGGTCGGCGGCTTCGGCCGCTTCATCAGCGCGAGCGTGTGGTCGTGGCCCGACGCGACATGCCAGTCGCCCTCGCGCACCAGCGCCGCGTCGTAGGCGATGTCGGCGCTGGCGAGCGCGCGGCGGTAGCCCTTCAGCCGGTCGCGCGCGGCGTCCATCCACGGCTCGCCGTTGATGAACGCGATGCGGCGGTGGCCGGCGTCGAGCAGGCATTCGGTGGCGACGAAGCCGCCCAGCACCTCGGACGGCTCGACCGACGAGAAGCGCGGCTCGCCGCCCGCTGCGGGCTCGGCTTCGCTGCAGTTCAGCAGCACCGTCGGCACGCGCCCGAGCTGCGGCGGCACGCTGACCTGGCGCGTGAAGATCGTCGAGTAGACGACGCCGATCAGCGCCGGGTTGGCCAGCATCGTCGACAGCACGGCGGCCTCGATGCCGGCATTCGAGCGCGTCGCGAACACCGCGACCAGCGCGCCCTGGTTCCAGGCCTCGTCCTTCGCGCCGTCGATCGACAGCACCGGGTGCGGGCTGGTGGAGACCTCGTCGACCAGGTAGAGGATCAGCGGTGTCGACCCGGCGGCCGCGCGGGTGCGGCCGCGGCGCCCCGGGGCGGCGGCGGCGCCGCGCCGGTCCGGCAGCCGGTAGCCGAGCTCGGCGGCCACGCGCAGCACCCGGGCGCGGGTCTCGTCGGACAGCTTGGTGCCGGTCATGCCGTTGAGCACCAGCGAGACGGTCGACTGCGACACCGCGGCCTGCGTCGCGACATCGGTCATCGTGACGCGGCGGGCGAGCTCGGTGGGCGGCGCTTTGGCGGGCATGTCGACGGCAGGTGGATTACTAATAGGCGGCGGGCTCGGCGCTCCTATGGTACGGGAGCGGCTACAACATGTAGCGATCGTCACGCCGGGCTTGCGGGTGGAAGGCGCGGCACGAGGCATGCTGCGCGCCGGAGGAAGAACATGACCCTGAACAGCACCCGACTTCATTCGATGGCCCGCCTGGCAGCCCTGTGCGCCGGCGTGCTCGCGCTGGCCGCCTGCGGCGGCAACGACGACACGGCAGCGCCGCCGCCGGTCAGCTCGGCGCCTTCGCCCGCCCCGGCCCCCGCGCCAGCACCGTCGCCTGCACCCGCACCGGCGCCCGCACCGGCTCCATCACCCGCACCCGCGCCTGCTCCTGCGCCCGCTCCGTCGCCCGCCCCGGCACCGGCGCCTGCACCATCCCCGGCACCGGCGCCCGCGCCGGCTCCGTCGCCTGCCCCCGCACCGGCGCCCGCTCCCGCTCCCGCTCCCGCGCCAGTCCCGGCACCGGCACCGGCACCCGCCCCCGCACCGAGCAACGCCCCTGCCGGCTACACGCTGGTCTGGTCCGACGAGTTCGACACCGGCACGCTGCCGGACGCAGGCAAGTGGGTGTACGACACCGAAGCCAACGCGACCGGCTGGTACAACAACGAGCTGCAGTACTACGCGGTCGCGCGGGCCGAGAACTCGAAGATCAGCGACGGCAAGCTGGTCATCACCGCGCGCAAGGAGCGCCTGACCAGCGCGAAGGACTACGGCGGCCAGGACTACAGCTCGGCCCGCCTGATCACCAACGGCAAGGCCAGCTGGACCTACGGCTTCTTCGAGATCCGCGCCAAGCTGCCGTGCGGGCGCGGCACCTGGCCGGCGATCTGGATGCTGGGCACCACCGGCGACTGGCCGGCCGGCGGCGAGATCGACATCATGGAACAGGTCGGCAAGAACCCGACCGCGATCGAAGGCACGATCCACACCACCTCGACGGCCGGCACCTTCGGCGACGGCGGCGAGACGCGGATCAACGACGCCTGCAGCGCCTTCCACAACTACCAGCTGACCTGGACGCCCGAGAGCCTGGTCATCGGCGTCGACAACAAGCCGTTCCACACCTACGCCAACAAGCACCAGGGCAGCGCCAGCTGGCCGTTCGACAAGCCGCAGTACCTGCTGTTGAACCTGGCGATCGGCGGCGACATGGGCGGCTCGGTCGACGACACGATCTTCCCGGTCAGCATGGAGGTCGACTACGTGAAGGTCTGGCAGAAGAAGTGATGCCGCGGCACAGTGGACCCTGCTGACGAAGGAGTCGTCGATGCAGGAGCCGTTGTTCCACGATCGCCGCGATGCGGGGCAGGTGCTTGCCCGGCGCCTGTCGGCCTACCGCGGCCGGCCGGACACGCTGGTGCTGGCACTGCCGCGCGGCGGCGTGCCGGTGGGCCATGCGGTGGCCCAGGCGCTCGGCCTGCCGCTCGATGTGTTCATCGTGCGCAAGCTCGGCGTGCCGGACCACGAGGAGCTCGGGATGGGCGCCATCGCGAGCGGCGGCCTGCGCGTGATGAACGACGGCGTCGTGCGCCTGCTGGGCATCGGCGCGGCGCAGGTCGACGCGGTCGCGCAGGCGCAGGCGCTCGAACTGGCGCGGCGCGAGCGGCTCTACCGCGGTGCGCGCCCCGCGCTGGAGATCGCACGGCGCACCGTGCTGCTGGTCGACGACGGCATCGCCACCGGCGCGACGATGCGGGTCGCGGCCCGGTCCCTGCGCGCGATGGCGCCGGCGCGCCTCGTCATCGCGGTGCCGACCGGCGCCCGCAGCACCTGCGCAGGCCTGCGGCGCGAGGCCGACGAGCTCGTCTGCGCAACCACGCCCGAGCCGTTCCGCGCAGTGGGCTGCTGGTACGAGGATTTTGCGCAGACGAGCGACGACGAAGTGCGGCGCTTGCTCGCCGCCACGAAATGACTCTCGCATTCGGGCCGTCCATGACGTATCTTCTCTGCTGATTTCACGGCCTCACCCTGAAGCGCGACCCGGTCGCACAGCCAATACCGCCTATGGACAACCTGCCATCACTGGGCCGAGAAATCGCCCGCCTCCGGCAAGCCCGAGGACTGACGCAAAAAGCCTTGGCCGAACTGAGCGGCATCGGCCCGTCGACGCTCGCACGCTTCGAGACCGGCGGCGTCACCGAATTCGGAGCGGACAAGCTGCTTCGCCTGCTCGGCGCGCTGGAGCATGAGTTGAGCTTCTCGCCGCGCCATCGTGTCTCCACGCCGGACGATGCGCGGGCAGAACGCCAACGCAGCGTCGACGCCAACGCGGGCAGCGGCGAAGACTGACTGATCGGTCGGATGACTCGCATCGTCGGGGAAGGCCGTCGCACACGCCCCGGGCTGCCGCGGCCCACCCTCCGATGATCGACGCACGCACCTCCTTCATCCTGGCCGGCCTCCTGTTCGTCGCGTTGCCCGCCACGACCTGGACGATCCTGCACCGCCGGCACGACCGTCGCTCGGTGGCGACCTGGTGCGGCGGCAGCTTGCTGTACGGCTTCGGCTTCATCCTGCTCGGCCTGCGCGAATCCTTCGATGCCCGGGTGGCCTTCGGCCTCGGCACCTTGCTGGTGTTCGCCTCCTACCCGCTGCGCGCCGCCGCGCTGCTGCGCGAACTGGGCGACAGCCGCCCGAACCTGCCGCGGCTCGCGCTGCCCTGGCTGGTCGCGTCGACGGCCTACCTCGCTGTGCTGACGCTGGGCGAACTGCAAGCGCGCCCGCTCGCGGTGTCGCTGCTGGCGAACCTGGGCGGTGCGGCCTGGCTGGCCTGGCTTGCATGGACGCTGCACCGGCGCAACGGCTCGCGAAGTGCCGCGATGCTGGCATGGACCGACGCCATGTTCGCCGCAGCGCTGGCAGTGCGGCTGGTGGCGGTCGCGAGCCGGTGGGAATCGGCGCGCGCATTCGCCGGCCACGTCGACCTGATCCTCGCGTTGGTGTCCAGCGTGATCGCATCGCTGTACGGCAACATGGGCTACATCGGCATCGCACTCGAGTCGGCGCGGCGCCAGGAGCTCACGCGCGAGGCCGAACTGGCCCGCGAGCACGAGCGCCGCATGCAGACCGAACTGCGCCTGCAGGAGCAGGCGGCAGCACACGAGGACCGCGGGCGGCTGCTGGCGCAGCGCGAGGAGATGCTCGCGATGCTGGCGCACGAGGTGCGGCAGCCCCTGAACAATGCCTCCGCGGCGCTGCAGAGCGCGGCCGAAGCCGTCGCCGACGAGCAGCGCGATCGCCGCTCCGCCGCCGACCGCCTGCAGCGCGCCAGCACGGTGCTGTCGCAGATCACGACCGCGCTGGACAACACGCTGGCCGACGCGGTGCTCCTCAACGACGCGACGCCGCTCGCGCGCCAGGACATCGACATCGACACGCTGGTGCAGCTGGCGTTGGCCGACGTCGAGCCGGCGGAGCGTCCGCGCCTGCGCATCGAGCGCGCGACCGGCACCCGCACCGCGTCGATGCACGCCGGCCTGATCCGCCTGGCCCTGCGCAACCTGATCGCCAATGCGCTCGCCTACGCACCGGCAAACACGCCGGTGACGGTGCGCATCGCCGATTCGGACGAGCCGCTGGCCCTGGTCGTCGAGGTGGTCGACCGCGGCGCGGGCATCCCCGACGAACTGCGGCCGCGGCTCTTCACCCGCGGCGCACGCGGCACGGCGCCCGGCCAGCGCCACGGCCACGGGCTGGGCCTGTACATCGTGCACCGCGTGATGGCGCTGCATGGCGGCGAGGTGCGCCTGCAGCATCCGGCGGCCGGCGGCCTCGCGATGGCGCTGGTGATCCCGCAGAGCTTCGACGAGTGAGGTCGCGGCCGCGCTTCAGTGCCGGACCACCGACAACGTCGCGCGGAACACGTAGCCCACGCGCGACTGCGACTGCAACGGGACCACCATCGGCGTCGCCCGCTCGATGCGCCGACGCAACCGGTAGATCGTGGCATGCAGCACGTTGTCGGGCTGCTCGCCGCTGCCGTGGCCGAGCCGCTCGCGCAACGCCTCGCGGGTGACGCTGCCGCCCTGCGCCTGCGCAAAACATTCCATCACCGCCAGGTCGGTCTCGCTGAGCGCAATGCGCGCGCCGTCGGGCGCCACCAGCTCGCTGGTGCGGCGATCGAGCTGCCAGCTGCTGACCTGCTCGCGCGCCGTCACCGCCCGCCGCTGCACGGCCTTCACTGCCAGCGCGACCTGCTCGAAACGCACCGGCTTGGCCAGGTACATGTCGGCACCGGCGTTGACCACCGACTCGAACACGTCCGGCGCCAGCCGGCCCGACACCACCAGCACCCCGGCGTTGGTGCGCCGACGCAGGATGCGCAGCAGTTCCAGCCCTTCGACGCCCGGCAGCATCAGGTCGAGGACGTAGAACTCGAAGTCATAGGCCTGGGGGTCGACCAGCAGGTCGCCGCCATTGCCATAGACCTGCACGGCCACGCCGCGTTCGCGAAGGTACTGCGACAGAAATTCGGAGAACTCGGCGTCGTCGTCGACGAGGGCTAGCGTCTTGGGAAGCATGGGCCGGGTGAACGGGCTGGGACGCCAAAAGGGTAACGCATCGCATCAGCTGCCGCTCAGTGAAAAAGTTCATGATTCTTGAGCTCATAAATGATCAAGAGAACATGCCCCGACGGACGCCCCCGCCCTTGAACAACACGCGCCTGAATTCGGGCTTCGGGGAGTTCTTCCGCTACCACGGGTGGCTGGCGCCGGGCGTGCGCCTGTTCCGCGCGATCGGCTTTCGCGCCAAGGCCCTGTGGGTGGCCTTCGCCTTCGTGGTGCCGCTGGTGCTGGCGCTGTACTGCCTGCGGTCGGCCGAGACCGCCCAGATCGAGGTGGCACGTGCCGAGTTGCAAGGGGTGGCGTACGTGCGCCCGGCGATCGAGCTGATGCGCGCGGCCCAGGCGCGCCGCTACGCGCTGATGATGCGGACCGGGTGCGCGATGCCTTCAAGGCATTGACTGCCCAGCACACCTGGCGGTGTTCCGCCTGCCGATGCAGGCCGAGAACACCGCGCAGTTGCGCGGCATCGCGGCGCTGGTGCTGCGCACGCGCGAGCTGAGCCAGCGGCTCGCTCGACCCCGACCCCGCGGTCCTCGGCGACGCCGGCACCGCCGCGCTCGACAAGCAGTTCGCGCTGGAGCAGAAGGTGCTCGATCGGCTCGAGGCGCAGCTGCGCACGCGCATCGCGGGCACCCAGGCGACGCTGTACGGGCAATTCGGCGTCGCCCTCTTCTTCATCGCGCTCGCCGGCTACCTGCTGTTCGCGTTCTGCAAGGTGATGATGGGCGGCCTGCAGGAGGTGTCGGGCCACCTGAAGGAGATCACGCGGGGCAACCTGACGACGGCGCCGCGACCCTGGGGCACCGACGAGGCCGCGCAACTGATGACCACGCTGGGCGAGATGCAGACCAGCCTGCGCCGCATCGTCAGCGTCGTGATCGAGACCGCCGAGAACGTGCAGACCGCCAGCGGCGAGATCGCGTCCGCCTCGATGGACCTGTCGCAGCGCACCGAGGAAGCTGCGGCGAACCTGCAGCAGACCTCGGCCAGCATGGCGCAGATCTCCGCCTCGGTGACGCAGTCGGCCGACACCGTGGCGCAGGCGAGCGCGAGCGTGCACGACAACGCCGGCGCGGCCGAGCGCAGCGGCCAGGCGATCACCGAGGTGGTGCGCACGATGGACGACATCCGCAGTTCGTCCGGCCGCATCGGCGAGATCATCGGCGTGATCGACGGCATCGCGTTCCAGACCAACATCCTCGCGCTGAATGCCGCGGTCGAGGCGGCCCGGGCCGGCGAACACGGCCGCGGCTTCGCGGTGGTCGCCTCCGAGGTGCGGGCGCTGGCCGGCCGTTCGGCCACCGCGGCGCGCGAGATCAAGTCGCTGATCGGCGCGAGCATCGAGCAGGTGCACGGCGGCTCGGCGGTCGTCGGCCGTGCCGGCGAGATCATGCAGGCCGTCGTCTCGAACGCCGGCCGCATCGACAAGCTGATCGAGCCGATGGAGCTGGACCTGGGCAGCGCCTGGTGCCAGGACAAGGTGCTGCGCCGCGAATCGCCGGACGACTGGAAGTTCAAGGACCTCGACCGGCTGGCCGGCCTGCCGAAGGCTTGATCCCGATCAAGTCTGCGGCGTCGCGCACGCCGCAGACTTCCGCCACGGGCGCTACCGGAGAACTCGTGGACCTTGCACTGACGACCGCCCGCGACAGCGAGGCCCGCGATACCGCCGCGGGCACCGACACCGGCGCCGCGACGCAACGCGCCGGCCTGCAGCTCGCCGGCCTGCAGTGCGGCGCCTGCGCCGGGCTGATCGAACAGGCGGTGCTCGCGGTCGACGGTGCCGGCCGGTGCAGCGTGAATGCCGCGACGCACGCTGCCAGCATCACCTGGGACCCGGCCCGCACCTCGCTCGACGCGCTGGTCGGCGCGATCCGCCGTGCCGGCTACGACGCCGCGCCCGACGCCCCCGCGCCGGCGCGCGCGCTGCGCCGGCGCGAATCGCGCGCCGCGCTGTGGCGGCTGTTCGTGGCCGGCTTCTGCACGATGCAGACGATGATGCTCGCGACGCCGCACTACGTCGCGGCGCCCGGCGAACTCGCGCCCGACATGAAGCAGCTGCTCGACTGGGGCGCCTGGGTGCTGACGCTGCCGGTGCTGTGGTGGTCGGCCGCACCGTTCTTCCAGGGCGCCTGGCGCAGCCTGCGCAGCGGCCGCATCGGCGCCGACGTCCCGGTGGCGCTCGGCATCGCCGTCACCTTCGTCGCGAGCACCGGCGCCGCGTTCGAACCCGGCGGCCCGTTCGGGCACGAGGTCTACTTCGATTCGCTGACGATGTTCGTCAGCTTCCTGCTCGGCGGCCGCTGGCTGCAGATGAAGGCGCGCCACCGGGCGGCCGAGGCGCTCGACGGTGCGCTGTCGGCGCTGCCCGACAGCGCGCTGCGGCTGGGCGCCGACGGCTCGACCGAGCGCGTCGCGCGCGACGCGCTGCGGCCGGGCGACCGCGTGCAGGTGGCGCTCGGCGAGGCCTTCGCCGCCGATGGCGAAGTGCTGCAAGGCCGCACGCAGGCCGACGAATCGCTGCTGAGCGGCGAGGCGCGGCCGGTCGACAAGCCGCCCGGCGCGACGCTGGTGGCCGGCAGCCTCAACATCGGCGCGCCGGTCGTGATGCGGGTCGACCGCAGCGGCGGCGACACCCGGCACGAGCGCATCGTCGCGCAGATGCACGAGGCGCTGGCCGGCCGGTCGCCGGCGGCCGATGCGGCGCAGCGCTGGGCCGCGCCCTTCCTGTGGTGCGTGCTGCTGCTGGCGGCCGGGGCCGGCGCGGCGTGGAGCATGGTCGACCCGTCGCGTGCGGTGTGGGTGGTCGTCTCGGTGCTGATCGTCACCTGCCCGTGCGCGCTGTCGCTCGCGGCCCCGGCCGCGTTCGTGGCCGCCGCGCGCGGCCTGGCGCGGCACGGCGTGCTGCTGCAACGGCTGGAAGCGCTGCAGGTGCTGGCGCGCGTCGACACGGTGTTCATCGACAAGACCGGCACGCTGACGCAGCAGCAGCCGCGCTGCACCGCCGTGCGGGTGCTGGGCAGCCCGCGGGACTCCGAGGCCGCGCTGCTGCAGCGCGCCGCGGCGCTCGCGCGCTGGTCGCGCCACCCGCTGTCGCAGGCGGTGGCCGCGCTGGTGCCGCACGACGGCATCGCGTGGTCCGGGGTCGGCGAGCACGCCGGCCACGGCCTGTCGGCACGCGATGGCGACGGCATCGAATGGCGGCTCGGCGCAGCCGACTGGGTCGGTGCAGCGCCCGCGGACGACGACGTGCAGCGCCTGTGGCTCGGCCGCGCCGGCCAGCCGCTGCTGTGCCTCGAATTCGACGAGCAGCTGCGCGACGACGCGGTCGATGCGATGCGTGCGCTCGGCGCGGCCGGCTGGCGGCGCGTGCTGCTGTCGGGCGACACGCCGCGGCGGGTCGAATCGATCGCCCGCCGCGTCGGCGCCGACGCGGCGATCGGCGCGGCCGACCCCGGCGCCAAGCAGGCCGCGGTGCAGCGCGAACAGGCGGCGGGCCGCTGCGTCGCGATGGTCGGCGACGGCATCAACGACGCCCCGGTGCTGGCGCAGGCCGACGTGTCGTTCGCGATGGGCCATGGCGCGCTGGTCGCGCGCTCGAATGCCGACCTGGTCGTCGTCTCGAACCGGCTCGACGGCCTGGACGCCGCGCGCCGCATCGCCCGCCGCACGGTGCGCGTGGTGCGGCAGAACCTCGCGTGGGCGGCGCTCTACAACGCCGCCTGCATCCCGCTCGCGCTGGCCGGCTGGCTGCCGCCGTGGGCCGCCGGGCTCGGCATGGCCCTCAGCTCGCTGCTGGTCATCGCCAACTCGCTGCGCCTCGCGCGCTGAACGCTCCATGGACATCCTCTACCTGCTGATCCCGCTGTCGGCGCTGCTGGTGCTCGCGCTGCTCGGCGTGTTCGGCTGGGCCCTGAACCGTGGCCAATTCGACGACCTGGACGACGAAGGCCGCCGAATCCTCGGCCCGGACGACGCTGCCCTTGATCAAGCGCAAACCCGCGCATACCGGTCGCCCCAAGAATCCCCGTGAAGCAATCATGGTGAAAGAAGAGGCGATCTATGACTCAGGAATCCGCGGCCCCGCAGCCCGTCTTCAGTGACTGGAGCGTGCGCTGGTTCTCCCTCGCAGCGGTCCTGTGGGGCGTGGTGGGGATGCTGGTCGGCGTGTTCATCGCGGCCGAACTGACCTGGCCCGAGCTGAACCTGGGCATCCCGTGGCTCAGCTACGGCCGCCTGCGGCCGCTGCACACCAACGCGGTGATCTTCGCGTTCGGCGGCTGCTCGCTGTTCGCCAGCAGCTACTACGTCGTGCAGCGCACCTCGCAGGCGCGGTTGTTCCTGCCGAAGCTCGCGGCCTTCACGTTCTGGGGCTGGCAGGCGGTGATCGTCGCGGCCGCCATCACGCTGCCGCTGGGCATCACGCAAGGCAAGGAATACGCCGAGCTCGAATGGCCGATCGACATCCTGATCGCCATCGTCTGGGTGTCGTACGCGGTGGTGTTCTTCGGCACGATCGCGGTGCGCAAGGTTCGCCACATCTACGTCGCGAACTGGTTCTTCGGCGCGTTCATCCTGGCGGTGGCGCTGCTGCACATCGTCAACAGCGCGGCCATCCCGGTCAGCCTGACCAAGAGCTACTCGGCGTATGCCGGCGTGCAGGACGCGATGGTGCAGTGGTGGTACGGCCACAACGCGGTCGGCTTCTTCCTGACCGCCGGCTTCCTCGGG
>Ga0065165_1001128_pt1 | contig 31425 bp, 26 predicted proteins | sample AraplaMF_Cvi_mMF_FD_63813 | JGI IMG/M metagenome (GOLD analysis project Ga0065165, IMG submission 63813) | Arabidopsis root microbial communities from the University of North Carolina, USA - plate scrape MF_Cvi_mMF (version 2) (version 3) | ecosystem: Host-associated > Plants > Roots >... | reverse complement strand
CTGGTCGCGGATCGCCTTCTTCACCGCCTCGCAGGAGTAGCCGAGATTGACGTTCCAGAGACCGCCCACCGCGTCCAACACCTTCTGGCCGTGAATGTCGACGATTTCAACACCTTCGCCTGAATTGATGATGCGTGGCGGGTTGGCTTGCATCTCAGCGGGATGGGCCATCGGATGCCACAGATGGCGGGCATTGTTTTCAATGATGAAATTGCTCTCACGCATGTCAAATTCCTCTTGTTCAAAGCCCCAGCATGGCAAGTGCGCGGGCATAGCTTTCAGCAGGGCGGGTCACGTCGAAATGCACATGAGGCAGGCTCACGGCTTCGGCGCCCTCGATGTTCTTCTTCTGGTCATCAACGAAGACGCAGGCCTCGCGCGGCACGTCGAGCTGGGCAAGAACGAGCTCGTAGGCGCGCGGATCCGGTTTCAGGATCTTCGTGTAGGTGGCGTCGACGATGACGTCGAAGAGGTCGATCAGCGGAAAGCGTTGGCGGAATTCGACACCGTAGAAGAGGTCTAGTTCGTTCGACAGGATCGCCAGCTTGAGACCTGCCTCTTTGATGCGCACGATGGCGTCACCCGCTTCGGGGCGCAGAACCAGTTCCGGTTCGGCGCCACGTGCCCGGCGCACGAAGGTCTGCATGTCGGTCCAGTTTTCGCCAACGAGCTTGCCGACTTCGTTCGTGCGCTTCAGCCAGTAATCCCGTTCTGTTATCTCGCGGTTTTGCATCGCCACCCAAAGCGGGTCCGTCGTCGTGTCGAATGGACCGAGCCAGGTCAGCGATCCCTTGGCAAGGCCAAGCGCGCGTTCGGTGATGTCGTGCGTCTCAAACAGCGTGCGTGTGACGACGCCGCCAAAGTCGAGGATAAGCGCGCTGTTTTGCGTCATGGCCGACCCTCCGGAATGACGCCTTCGGCCACCCATTGATCGAAGATGGCGAGTGCTGCCGCTGAAAAGGCCGGCGCGTTGATATGGGCATCGACTTCCTGCAGAGTGACGGAAGGCGGAACGGCGCGGCGCATTTCGTCGATGAAGGCGTCGAGCCCCTCGGGATCATGCAGTGGCTCGTCCGGCTTGTCCCATTCCTGCAATCCTTCGGTTGGCAGCAGGAAGGCGACCTTCGCCTCGGCGCGCCTCAGTTTTTCCCCGATCAAACGGGCGACCTCACGCCGCCCTTCCGGCAATGTCGTTACCGACCCGATCAGCCGGTTGTGGGCGTGATACGGGCGCTCAGCAAAGACCTCTGGCACGGGCTGCCATGCCTGAAGATCGACCATGTCGACGGCACCTGGTGCGACGATCTGCGGAATGCCGGCGCGTCCTGCGTTTTCCAAACGATCAGGTCCAGAGGTGACGACGCTGCTATAATGATGATTGCTCACTTCCTGAATGCAGAAGTCGAAGACAGCGGCAAAGTCACCCCTCGAAGCGATCGCTTCATAGGCGCGTCCGCCCATGCCGGTGGAATGAAATACGGCGACGTCGTAGCCGCGCTTCTCCAGCTCGGGCCGCAGATACTTCATATATTTCAGGCAGGAGGAGCCAAGTGACGTCATGCCGACAAGTGGCCGCTCGCGATTGGGCTTGATACCGTGCTTTGCAGCGCCGACGACCGCGCCGCAGGCTTGCGAGAGCACGGAGCGGCAGATGCTGTTGAGCCCATAGAGACCACCGGCCCACAGAATCATCATCAGGTCCGGCGCAATGCGTTCGGGCGGGATGAGGTGAGAATAGGCAATGGTCGAAACTACGAACTTCGGGACGCCAAGCGGAAGGATGGCGGCGACATCGAGCGCCAGATCCGTGCCCATCGAGCCGCCAAGCACGATGACGCCGTCGACCAGCCCGTCGTCGTGAAGGCGCCGGGTCAGAGCCGCCGCACCTTTCGCCATGGCCGCCATGGCGCTATTTTCGTCGCCGCTGTCGGTAATCGCTGCGATCGTGGTTCCGGCAGCTTCGGCGATGTCATGTTTGGAATAATCCGGATTATAGGGCGGATCACTTAGAACACTGACATCCATCATGACCGGCTGTCCGCCGGCTTCGGAAATGACGGATGCCATGAATTGCAGTTCGTCGCATTTGGTGTCACCGGTGCCGATAACGAGTATCTTTGGCGAGGGAGCCATAGGGCTCATCAATCTGTCCTCCTGGTTTTGGACTGGTTCCCGTGGATCTTTCCGACCCGTAATATTTTTCTGAGATCGCGTTGGCGGCAGCAGCGGCCTGCGCGCCGAATTCATGGATGGCGGATTTGGTCGTGCGCGAGAGCGGCGCGGCGACGGCAACGCAGCCAATCGGATGACCGCTTGGCGTGCGGATGGGGGCGGCGGTGCTGATGACGCCCGCTTCAAGACCTTGGTCGCAGACCGAAAAGCCGCGTGCTGCGGTCTCTTCGAGCAGGTCGCGCATCAGCCGGGGGTCGACCACGGTGTACTCGGTAAACTTTTCGAGCGGCTTTGCAAGAAATGCGTCGATCTCCGAGCGGGGAGAAAAGGCAAGAAAAGCGAGGCCGGACGCCGTGGCATGAAATGGCAGGAGGCTGCCGACATCGATAATGATGCGGTGGGCCCGCGGCGCATCCTCCACATGAATGGTCGAAAGCCGCCCGCCGGACATTTCAGAAAGATGCACGGTCTCGGTCGATGCTTCGGCGAGCGATTTGATGAACGGGATCGCGACCGGCAACAACGGAAACCGTGCTTCGCGAATGCGGGCGAGGCGAACCGGCGCCGAGCCGACGCGATAGCGGCGCGTGTCCGGGTCCTGCTCGACGAAGCCGTGCTTTTCCAGCTCCACCAGAAAACGGCGTGCCGTTGCCTTGTCGAGAGCGCAGAGGCGGGCGATGTCGGTCAGGCCCGCCTCCTTATCCAGCCGTGACAGGGTATCCAGCAATGAAAGCGCCTTTCCGATCGTGCTCATCGTTTCTCCTTGGGTTGGTCGAGTCTGACTATTCCGTCCAGCCGTGACTTCCGTCAGATCAGATCGCCGACCCTGCGCCGCCACATGATGGTGGTCACCCAAGATACTTAACATGCGAAATAACTTGACAGAGCCTGACAATGTTTGCAAGTCTATATTTGAAGCTACGGTTCAAATAGTGAACCTAAGCGCTGACGGCGGCAAAATCAACAAAAGCATAAGCCCCGCTCGTCAGTCCGGTTTTTGGTGGAGGTCGCACGCGTGCAATCGCGGCGATGATCGGATGTTCTTAAACAAGGGGAACGAACGCAGATGAACACGCAAAATTCGCAAAGTCCGGCTGAAAACCAGCTGCGCAAGAATAGTCTCGGCGTCGGTGCCGTGACCTTCCTCGTGGTTTCGGCTGCCGCGCCGCTGACGGCGGTTGCTGGCGGCGTGCCGCTCTCGATGATGCTCGGCAACGGGCCGGGTATCCCGCTGACCTTTCTATTGGTGACCGGCATCCTTCTGCTGTTTTCAGTCGGCTATGTTGCCATGGCGCGTCATATCCGCAATGCCGGTGCCTTCTATGCCTATACGGCTCAAGGTCTCGGCGGCCTGATGGGTGGCGCTGCCGCGCTGATCGCCATCCTCGCCTACAATGCTATGCAGGTTGGAGTTCTCGGGCTTTTTGGCGCCGCGACCAAAGGCTTCTTTGCGGAGCAGCTCGGCCTCGATCTTCCGTGGTGGGCCTGGAGCTTCGTCGGTATCGCCTTCGTTGCCGTTTTCGGCTACCGACGCGTGGATCTGTCGGCCAAAGTGCTGACGGTGCTGGTCGTTCTCGAATATCTCGTCGTGCTTGTCGTCGACGCGGCAATCTTCGTCGAGGGGGGCGATTCGGGCCTTTCCGCAGCACCCTTCACGCCCACCGCTTTTCTGACCGGCTCGCCGGCCATCGGCATCCTCTTCTGCTTTGCCGCCTTCATCGGCTTCGAAGCGACGACGATCTACAGCGAAGAAGCTCGCGAACCGGAAAAGACGGTGCCGCGCGCGACCTTTATCTCCGTTCTCATCATCGGCCTTTTCTATATGCTGACCTCGTGGCTGATGGTGAACGGTGCGGGCATCGACAAGCTTGTTCCGGCCTTGCAGGGCCTCGCTGATCCCACGACTTTCCTCTTTGGTCTTGCCGAGCGCTATGTCGGTCACTGGATTACCGTCGTAATGAGCGTGCTCTTCATCACCAGCCTGTTTGCCGGGATCCTCGCCTTCCACAATGGTGTCGCGCGCTACATGTATGTTGCCGGTCGTGAAGGTCTGCTGCCGAAATCGGTCGGCGTCACGCATCCAGCCTTCCAGAGCCCGCACGTTGGTTCGATTATCCAGACCGTCATTGCGGTGCTCGTCGTCGCACTTTTTGCGGTGACGGGTCAGGACCCGGTACTGGCGCTCTTCTCCTGGCTTACCAATGTCGCTACCTTGGCAATCATTCTGCTGATGGCATTCACGGCATTCTCGATCGTGGTGTTTTTTACCCGCAATCCAGGGCTGGAACGTAACGCATTGGTGGTTAAGGTCTTGCCTGTCGTGACGGGTCTGATCCTGCTGGCGCTCGTTTATTATATTTCGGCGAATTTCGGCGCGATTGCCGGTGCCAATGGCGTGCTCGCCGTGCTGTTACCAGGGCTCGTGCCGATCGCCGGGATTGTCGGATTGCTTGCAGCGGCCCGGCTGAAATCGGCGGATGCCATCGGTTTTGCCCGGCTCGGCGCCGGGCAGGAAGCCTGAACAGATCCCATCAAACGGTGGCGGATGATATCCGCCACCCTTTTTCGTGAGAGCATACGATGCAGGACAAGATCGATCAGTTGCGGGCGCTGCCCGTTCCCTCCCAGTCGCTGTTCATAGACGGAGCCTGGCGCCCGGCGGTCGGCGGCGGCGCGATGGATGTCATCTCGCCGATCGACGGGACGAGGCTTACGACGATCGCCGATGCCGGCGCCGAAGATGTCGATCACGCGGTCGCCGCGGCGCGCCGCGCCTTTGAAAAGGGCAGCTGGTCGCGAGCGGCACCCGCCGAGCGCAAGAAGGTGCTGCTGAAGACTGCCGAGCTGATCGAGAAGCATGCGCTTGAACTCGCCGTGCTCGGCGTGCGCGACAACGGCACGGAAATCTCCATGGCGCTGAAGGCCGAGCCGGGCAGTGCCGCTGGCACCTTCCGTTATTATGGCGAGGCGATCGACAAGGTCTATGGCGAGATCGCCCCGACGGCCGACAACATTCTCGGCCTCGTTCACCGTGAACCCGTAGGCGTCGTCGCTGCCATCGTGCCGTGGAATTTTCCGATGATGATCGGCGCCTGGAAGATCGCGCCGGCACTTGCGGCCGGGAATTCCGTTGTACTGAAGCCCGCCGAAGGCGCCTCGCTGACGCTGCTGCGGCTTGCCGAACTTTGCGCCGAAGCGGGATTGCCGGATGGCGTGCTCAACATCGTCACCGGGCGCGGCGCCGTTAGCGGCGAAGCACTTGGGTTACACATGGATATCGATGTGCTCGCTTTTACCGGTTCAGGTCCGGTCGGACGCCGGCTGCTTGAGTATTCGGCACGCTCCAACCTGAAGCGCGTCTACCTGGAGCTCGGCGGCAAATCTCCGAACATCGTCTTTGCCGATGCGCCGGATCTCGATCAGGCCGCCAGGATCTCAGCCTACGGCATCTTCCGCAATTCCGGCCAGGTCTGCGTCGCGGGCTCCCGCCTACTGGTCGAGAAATCGATCCATGAGGCGTTCTCAGAAAAGGTCGCGGGCATTGCCGCAGCCATGGAGGTCGGAGATCCCCTGCAGCTTTCCACCGAAGCCGGCGCAATTTCAAGCGAGATCCAGTTGCAGAAGGACCTCGGCCACGTCGCCCAGGCCTTGTCGGAAGGCGCGCAATTGCGAATCGGCGGCACGCGCATTCTGGAAGAAACGGGCGGCTATTACATGCGTCCGGCGGTGTTTGACGTGACGCCATCCATGACCCTTGCGCGGGAGGAAGTCTTCGGGCCGATCCTGTCGATCATTCCGTTCGGGACGGAGGCTGAAGCGCTGGAGATTGCCAACGCCACGGAATACGGCCTCGCCTCGGCGGTATGGACCTCGAACCTGTCGCGCGCCCACCGGATGGTGCGCGGCATCCGGGCCGGCGTCGTCCATGTCAACACTTATGGCGGGTCAGACAACAGCGTGCCGCTCGGCGGCGTCAAGCAGTCGGGCAACGGCCATGACAAATCGCTGCATGCAATCGACAAATATGTCGACCTGAAGACGGCGTGGATTCAGCTCTGAAACAAGAATTTCGGGCAGCAAAAGCCGCTGACTTCCTCGCGACAATCCGGCTCCGATTGATAATACACCGCCGCGCGTCTCTTCCGACGCGCGGCGGTGTAGCACTTCAATCGATGCGTCGGTTTTTCGCTTACCCGCCGAAACTGCCCACCTGTGTCGGTACGTTGATGTAGTTGCGGTCGAAATAGAGCAGTGCGTTCCCGTCCGTCCTTGAGCGAATGCCGATGACCTGGCCGATGAAGATGTGGTGGGTGCCAACCAGGCGCGCCTCGGCTAGCCGGCAGTCGAAGGACACCATGGCGTCGGCAAGTGCCTGACTCCCTGAAGGCATTTCGACCCACTGCGCCGCTGCGTAGCGAGCCGCCATATCCGCCTGGCGGCCGGCGAAATAGCCGGCCAGTTCCTGGTGATCGTCCGCAAGCACGTTGACGCAGAAGCGGTGGTTTTCGAGGAAGAGGCCACATTGCGCCGATCGGCCGTTCATGCACACCAGAAGCGTCGGCGGCTCATCCGTCACACTGCACATGGCGGTGGCGGTGAACCCGCCGCGCCCGGCGGGTCCGTTGGTGGTGATGACATTGACGGGTGCACAGACACGGGCCATCGCATCGCGGAACTCGGTTTTCGAGACTTGCTCCTCCATGGCTATGCCTTCATTCCGCCGCGTTACGGATGGGAGATGCCGCGTCGAGCGGGGACAGCCAGGTGTCGCCGGTCCAGCCGGTTTCGTCGTAGTCGCTCAGGCAGCGGTCGACGAGCGCTTCCATCTCCCTCAAGCGTCCGCCGCGCTCGGCACCCTTCAGCACCTGCAGCCGGACCTCTTCCGGCGCGCCTGCATAGTTGAGTTCGTAAAGCGCGTGACGGCCGCCGAATTCGGTGCCGGTCGCATCCCAAAGCAACTTCATGATCTTGATGCGCTCGATATGGCCCATATCATTGGAGCCGCGCACATATTGTGCGAGATAGCGATCGATCTCGGGATTGCCGAAATCCTTCGCCGAGGAAGGAAGATAGATCAGCCCCGAGGCGACGACCTTGCGCACGGTCTCGATGACGCGGGGATAGGCTTCCGACATGAAGGTGCGGTAAGAGAGTGCTGCTTCCATATTCGGCAGCACCGCGCCGTTCGCCCAAGACTGCGGATTATATGCCATGGCATTGGAGAAGGACCAGAACATATGGCGCAGCGCAATGACTTCGCCGAGTGCCGCCTGATTGCCGCGGAAGGCGTCGCCGCCGGTCGCCCGCAGCGCCTTGGCCAGCAGCCCGGCGAGGAAATCGAGCTTTACGGCAAAGCGCGTACAGCCCTGGAAGCAGTAGCCGTGCATGAAACCGGAGGCCGGATGGAACGAGAGGATCTTGGCGGCGTCACGCAGGACCAACACGTCCTCCCAGGGCACGAAGACATTGTCGAGCACCAGGATCGCATCGTTTTCATCGAAGCGTGACGACAGCGGATAGTCGAAGGGATGGCCGACGGTGTTGGCGGTCTGCTCGTAAGAGACGCGGCAGAACATCTTGATGCCCGGCGCATTCATCGGCACGATGAACATAACAGACAGCGAAGGGTCTTCCGTTACCGTCGCCGAGCTTTGGGCGAGGAAATTATAGTGGGTGAGCGCCGAGGAGGTGGCGACCACCTTGGCGCCGGAGACGTAAATACCCGCATCGGTTTCCTTGGTGATGTGGACGAAGACGTCCTTGACGGCATCGGCCGGCTTGTGCCGGTCGATCGGCGGGTTGACGATCGCGTGGTTCATGAAGAGCACGGATTCCTGAGACCGCTTGTGCCAGGCAAGCGCATTGTCCTTGAACGGCCCGTACCAGTCGGCGTTCGCACCGAGCGTGTTCATCAGCGCCGCCTTGTAATCGGCGGTGCGGCCCATCCAGCCATAGGACATGCGCGCCCAGTCGGCGATCGCGCCCTGCTGGGCGACGAGGTCGGCGGAGGATTTCGCGACCCGGAAATATTTGTGGGTATAGCCGCCATTGCCGGTGTCGGTCGGCGAGGTCAGGCGCTCTTTGGTCTTTTCATCGTGCAGCGCATCATACATCCGCGCGATCGAGCGCGCGGAATTGCGCATCGAGGGGTGGGTGGTTACATCGGCGATGCGTTCGCCGTTGATATAGACTTCGCGCCCGTCGCGCAGGCTTGCGAGATATTCGGCGCCGGTGAACGGCCTAGTCTTGTCGCTGCGGTGATCTTCTGAACGCATCTCATGCTCCTCCTTCTGATATTGACAAAGGTTAGTTCGGGAGAAGACTTCGGGCCATGGACAAAGTCCGCAATTCGCTGGTACTTTTTCAGGTATGATAATGCGAAGCGAGGTTCCGAATTTCTTCGTTTATGGCGAGCCAAGCCGTTCGTTGGACGTCGGCTTTCTGCATGTCGAGACGGTTATGGAGCGGAAAAGCGTCCACTTCGGCCATGTTTCACCGCACAAACATCCGCTGATGGGCCAGATCACCTATTGGTTTCAAGGCGGTGGAACGTACCGGATCGAAGACGAAACTTGGAATTTTTCTGCTCCGGCAATCAGCTTCGTCCCAAGCAACGTTGTGCATGGGTTTGACGTCGAAGACACATCAGATGCCATCGTGGTCTCGGTTTCCGATGACATGTTGAGGGCGCTCGCACCACAGACGGATCTCGGTCTCGACGTTCCGATTTTCCTGACCGGGGAGCCGTCGGATCCGGAATGGTCGAAGCTTGGCACGCTGCTCCACATGATTGCCTGGGATTATCGAGAGCGGGGAGCAGAAGGCGAGAAGGTTCTCGGCGGCTTAATCAGTGTCGCATTATCCCTAATGAGCCGTATTGGCGGTCGCATGGCATTGCCGTCCACCTCGGCAACGGTTACCCTCGGTCTTGCGCTGCGCCGTCAGGTCGATCTCCATTATAAGAAGGATTGGCCGGTTAGCGCATACGCTGAGCTGCTTGCGGCCACGCCGCATCTCCTGGACAAGGCAGCGCGCGAAGTGTTCGGGCGGTCCGTCAAGGAACTGCTGTTGGAGCGCCGGCTGCTGGAGGCGAAGCGTCTCTTGATGTTTACCGTCCGCTCCGTGGAAGATATCGGACGCGAAATCGGCTTTGAGGATCCCGCCTATTTTTCCAGGTTTTTTCGTAAGCGCGCAGGCGAAGCACCGGCTGCTTGGCGCCGGCGCCATCTCCTGCCGTGAAGCACGCCTGCCCACGCGATCATTGCGGTCGAGATTGAAGTCGAAGTCAGGGGCCTACCGGCCCGGATATCTACGCGGCGATACTTCGGTCGCCGCGAGCTCATGGTGAGGGTAACCAGCAGACGCCGCGAGTGGCATTTACAACTGCATTCTGTGAAAACAGCGACCAGACCTCTCCCAAGACGGTATCCCGCTCAATTCTCATCCTAGCCCTCCTCCCACTTCGTCAGTTGATGAGGTCGCAGGCAATTTGCTTAGTTTTATCAGAAATGCGATTAGGAATATCATCGACCGCCTGCGGATGCGGGACGGCTATGCGTCCTCTTGCGATCACAGAGCCGTTGTTGCATCCGGCCGAAAACGGCCGAGGTGCGCGCTCACAGTCGGTGCACAGAAAGTCCAGGAGACTCCGGTCGCTCGTTCAGTGATTCATCGGCAATCGTGTTTTCAGGTCTCGCACGCATCCAGACCGACGTCCCATGGCCGGTCGCAGAGGCGCTTTACCTACCTCAGGCCCGGCGCTGCCTCAGGCAGCCAAGAGTGATAAAGCGGGTGATCGGCGCAGATTGGCATGGCGGTCGGCTTGCCGGTGCGGTGTGAGTAATAGGCGGCTGTGACGAGCTCGAGCGAGCGGCGGGCATCCGCAAGCGTCACAGGCAGTTTAGTACCATCCATGAGCGCCTTATGGAAAAGCTGGAATTGGCGGGTATAACCGTCCTCCTCGTTCTTATATTCGGCAAGTGCAACATCTACGCGGGCCTGATGCTCTTCCGTGCCGGCGACGAAGGTCCAGGGGTCGCGGCCCATCGTATAGGGCTCTAGGACGCTTTCCGCCATCAGATCGGAAAAGCAGAAGCGCAGGCGGGAGATTTCCTTGCGGGAACCGAGCGTCATGGAAAGAGCCGCCAGCGAGCCGTTCTCCATCTTCACCGAAAGCGTAGCCGTGTCCTCGACCTCAATTGGGTTCACCAGTGTCGTACCATGGCTGAACACTTCGGCGCAGGCGCCATGGACGTAGTTCAGCATATCATGGGCGTGGATGGCATGGCCGAGTAGGCCGCCGCCTAATTCGCTCTTCCATTTGCCGCGCCACGGAACGGCATAATAGTCCGGCCCGCGCCACCAGTGGGTCTCGATGGTGGTGAGAAACGGGCGCCCCGCCAAGCCACGTTCGATAAGGTACTTCAGCTTCTGCAGTCCGGTGCCGTACCGGTACTGAAAGATCGGCATCAGTAAACGATCGGTGCCGCCTACGATCGTGATCATCGCATCGACTTCGGCGATCGAGCCATAAAGTGGCTTCTCGCAGATGATGTGCTTGCCGGCCTCGATGCCGCGCTTGCAGAGTTCGAAATGCGAATCCGGCGGTGTGCAGATGTCGATGATGTCGAGATCATCGCGTGCAAACAGAGTGCCCACATCCTGGGTATATTCGGCGATCTTGTGTCCTGCGCAAAGTGCGCGCCCGCGGTCCTCGTCCAGTGAGCAAAGGACGGGGACCTCGAACAGCTCAGGGTTCCACCCAAAGCCGGACAAATGCCTCGCGGCGATGCCGGCCCCAATGACGCCGACGCGCAATCTTTTGGTCATCTCAGTATTCTCCCTCGGCGCCGATAGAGGCGGCATTGGTCTGTGCCTCAAGCGAAAGGCGGCAGACTTCAAAGACATGGGCCTGCGACATCGCCGTTTCGGTGCGATGGGCAACGTCATCGACAAAGGCGCGAAAATATATGAGCTCCTCATCGCTGCAATCGATGTAGCGGTTTTCCGTACCGTTGATGAGAAAGAGGTGATCCTTTCCCGGCCGGCCGGAAATGTCGATATACTTGCGCAGCTCGATGTAGCCTTCGGTACCGAGGATGATCAGCCGTCCGTCGCCCCATGTACCGAGCCCTTCCGGGGTAAGCCAATCGACTCGGACATAGCCGGTTGCCCTGTCGGAGCGCAAAAGAATGTCGCCAAAATCCTGGAAGGCCGGCTTTTCCAGCATCGTGAAATTGCCGATGCTGCTGGCAACAATTTCGCCCGTTTTCGAGCCGGTGTAGAACAGAAACTGGTCGATCTGGTGTGAAGCGATGTCGACGATGATGCCGCCGAAACGTTTGGGGTCGAAAAACCAATCCGGTCGTGAGGTAAGCTGAAGTTTGTGGGGGCCGGTGCCGATAGTCTGGATGACCCGGCCAATCGCCCCCTCCTGCACCAGCTTCCCCGCTTTGACTGCCGAGCGAACGCTGTGGCGTTCGGTGAAGCATACGGAAAAGATCTTTCCGGTTTCCTCTACCGTCTCGCGGACCTCCGCGAGCTGCTCAAAGGTTGTAACCCCCGGCTTATCAAGCATCACATCCTTCCCGGCCTTCATCGCACGGACGGCGAGGCCCGCGCGGTCTGCCGGTACGGCGGAGATGCAGACGACGTCGATCTTCGGATCATCAAAGATCCGGTCGCGATCGATCTTCGGTACGGCGGGGAAATTCCGCTCCATCGCCGCGAGAACGCCGGGGGCCGTGGTTTCGGGGCAATAGCCGACAAATTCGGCGTCCGTCGCCAGAAGCCCCTTCACATGATCGAAAATATGGCCGTGGTCGAGACCGACGGCTGCAAACCTCAACATTGCTTACTCCTTATTGCAAGCCAGCCGAAACCGGCCGATGTCATGCATTGTCACACCGGTAATTCAGGCCGCCTGGACGTGCTTCGACAGCGTCTTGCGACCATCCCGGTCGAAGAAATGCGCCTTCTCGAAATCGAAGAATACTTCCACGCTGTCGGCGACGGCCGGCTGGCCTTCAAGCAAAATCGTCAGCGGCTGCCTATCGGCGAGGCTGGCATACACGACGGTCTGCCCGCCAAGGCTCTCCACCAGATCCACCGCAGCGGTGCCGAGTTTGATCCTGTTGATGCCAGCAACGATCGAAAGGTGCTCGGGTCGGATGCCAAAGGTGACGGGTGACGTTTCGAAAGGAGGGCAGGGCACCGAGACGTCGCCTATCCTCACGCCGTTCGAGGAAGCAGCAGCCGAAAGAAAATTCATCTTCGGTGAGCCGATGAAACCGGCAACGAACCGATTGCAGGGCGCGTTGTAGAGATCAAGCGGAGAACCGACCTGCTCGATGCGTCCATTATTGAGAACCACGATCTTATGCGCCATGGTCATCGCCTCGACCTGATCGTGGGTCACGTAAATCGTCGTGTTGCCGAGCCGCTTGTGGAGCTTGGCAATCTCGACGCGCATTTGGACGCGCAGCTCAGCGTCTAGGTTGGAGAGCGGCTCATCGAACAGGAACAGTTTCGGCTCGCGCACGATCGCCCTGCCAATTGCCACGCGCTGGCGTTGACCGCCGGAAAGCTGCCGTGGTTTGCGCGCCAGGAGCGCCTCGATCTGAAGGATTTCTGCCGTCTCCAGGACCCGTCGCTTGATCTCCTCCTTCGACGTCTTCGCGGTTTCCAGCCCGAAGGCGAGGTTCTTATAGACCGTCATGTGGGGATAAAGCGCATAGGACTGGAAAACCATGGCGATACCGCGCTCGTAGGGCGCGATATGATTGACCTTTCCACCGTCGATCATGAGGTCGCCGCCGGTGATTTCCTCCAGGCCGGCGACCATTCTCAAAAGAGTCGACTTGCCGGAGCCTGACGGGCCAACGAAGACAACGAACTCGCCAGGGTCGATTTGAAGATCGACGCCATGAACCACCTGTAGTTCGCCATAGGATTTGGTAACGTTGCGCAACTCAACGGTGGATGACATCGATCGCCTCCCGGCTTTGCTGGAGCTCAATTTTCGGGCGTGAAAGAGGTCCCGTCATCGCTTCATCCCCGTTGTTGCGATCCCTTCGATAAGCAGCCGCTGGAACAGCAGGAAGAAGCCGAAGACCGGCATCAGGGACAGGACGGACATCGCGAACAGCCCGCCGAAGTTCGACACGCCACTCGAATCCACGAAGGTCCTAAGTCCGAGCATTGCCGTGTATTGCGGCATGTCGCTCAGGTAGATGAGCGGTCCCAAAAAATCGTCCCAGGTCCAGATGAAGGTGAAGATCGAGGCGGTGGCAAGCACCGGCATCGACAGCGGCATGATCACCTTCCAGTAAACCCGCCAAGGTGAGCAACCGTCGATCATCGCAGCCTCATCGAGCTCCTTGGGAAGGCCCCGAAAGAACTGCACCATCAGGAAGATGAAGAAGGCGTCGGCGGCGAGGAACTTCGGAACAACCAGCGGCAGAAAGGTATTGACCCAGCCAAGTTCGCGGAACAGCACATATTGCGGGATCAAGGTAACGTGATAGGGGAGCATCAGAGTCATCAGCATCAGCGCGAAGCAGATCCGGCGACCTCGAAATTCCAGCCGCGAGAATGCGAAGGCGGCAAGCGAACAGCTAAATACGTTGCCAACGACGCAAAGTGTCGCGATCAAGAACGAATTGCGGAAGAACCGGCCAAAGCTCACCGGGAGCCCGTTCCAGCCCTGGACATAGGAGGTGAGGCTAAAGCTGGACGGAATGAGGCTCGTCGAGGTGAAGATTTCGTTTTCGGGTCTGAATGAGGCCGATAGCATCCATAGCAGTGGATAGATCATGGCGATCGAGGCGCCGATGAGCAGCACGTGAGCGACTATGCCGGCAACACGCGAACGCATCGTAGCTTGGGAGAGCGAGAGCTTATTCGTCATAGTGCACCCAATAGCGGCTGGTGAGGAAGGCGAAGGCCGTAAACAGCGCAATGATGATCAGCAGCATCCAGGCCAGCGCCGAGGCATAGCCCATGCGGAAATAGCCGAAGGCTTCCTGATAGAGATAAAGCGTATAGAACAGCAGCGAATTGACCGGATTGCCCGATCCGTTCGAGATGATGAAGGCAGGTGTGAAGGTCTTGAATGCATCGATCGTCTGGATGATGGCGTTGAAGAAGATGACGGGAGTCAGCAGAGGCACCGTAATGCGTGCGAACTGCCGCCAGCGCCCGGCGCCGTCGACCCGCGCCGCCTCGTAGACATCGGCCGGTATCTGGCGGAGGCCGGCGAGGAAGACGATCATCGGCGAACCAAATTGCCAGACTGCCAGGATAATCAGCGTCCACAGCGAGTAGTTCGGGTTCGAGATCCAACTCGGACCTTCGATGCCGAACTGGGCGAGGAAGCGGTTCACCAGCCCGTTGCCGGCGAAAAGCTGTCGCCAGAGAACGGCAATCGCAACGCTCGCACCGAGAAGCGAGGGCAGGTAAAACAGCGCCCGGTAAAGCGGCAGACCGCGGATGCCGCGGTTGAGCAGCATCGCAACGGCGAGCGCAAAAGCGAGCTTCAGTGGCACGGAGAACAGGACATAGACAAAGGTTATCCTGACGGAAATCATAAACTTGGGGTCTGCGGTGAACATGCGCACGTAGTTGGCAGGACCCACCCAATCGGGCGCGGTCAGAAGATCGAAATCCGTAAAGGACAGGTAAAGCGACCACAGGATCGGACCGAGCGACAGGCAAAGAAAACCTATCGCCCAGGGCAACAAGAAGAGGTAGGCCGCGCGCTGCGTGGAGGAATACTGCCTAGACGCTTTTGCCCGCACCATTCCCCCGCGTGGCGCGACCGCTCCGGGCGACTTGAGAACCGTCATGATCAGCGCCGGCTCAAGAGTTCGGTTGCCTGCTGGACAAGCATCGGCCCGGCATTCTCGGGCTTCTCCATTCCGAAGGCGACCTGCTGGCTGATATTGGCAAGCACCGATTGACTAACCTCGCCGGCGGCCGTCGGCGGAGAAGGAGGGATCGGGCCAAGGATGTCGCCCAGCCCTGACACGTATTCCAGACCGGCACGTTCGAGCGCCGACAGTGTTGGGGCAAGGGCTTCGCGCACGGGTTCGGAACAAGGAATGCCACGTTCGGTGCCGAGAAGCTTTGCAGCTTCTAGGTCGTTTACAAAGAAGCTGAGGAACTCGGCGGCTTGGCTCTTCGAGCCCGAAGAGTTAGCAATCGAGAAAAACATTGACGGCTTGCGGTACTGGCCGCCGCTTGCGCCGGATGAAATCAGCGGATAGGGAGCGAGGGCCAGCGGATCCTGCATCAGGGACTGATAGGCAACCAGAAGATTTGAATTGTCCGGTTGAAGGGCGGCCTTACCCGACACAATCATGGTCGATTCCATCGGGCCTGTTGCCAGCGCGTTATCTTCGGCCGTAACGCAAACGCCGGCCTCACGCAGCTTCGACCATAAGATAAACCATTCCGTGGCATCGTCGGCACTGAACGCAAGTTGACCGTCGACGGTGTAAAGCGCCTTCTTGCGTTGGCGCAGCCAGTTTTCGAGCACCGGTTCGCTTCCCGAAGCGTCCATGATGACGCGAATGCCGTTGGGCAGGCCCGCCTGCTTGAAGACGTCAGCATATTCATAGAGTTGGTCATAGGTGAAACCACCCACGGGCAGTTTAATGCCGGCTTTATCGAAAACTGCGGTATTGACCATGGTCGCGACGGAGTTTGCCCCGAGGCTGATGCCATAGAGCTTTCCGCTGACTTTACCTCCCTCAATTTGATCATTATCGAAGCCGGAGAGGTCCAATTCCTTGCCGATAAATTCGTCAAGCGGCGCGATTGCGTTACGGGCGGCATATTCGGCGATATAGCGGTAGTCCATTTGCACGACGTCGGGCGCATTGCCGCCGGCGATCTGTGTGGCGAGTTTCGTCCAGTAGTCGTTCCAGGCGAGAAACTCGTTTTGAACCGTGACGCCATTTTGATTGGTGAAAAGCTTGCTTGCCTTTCCCGTTTTGTCTGCGCGAGCTTGCCCGCCCCAAAAGATTAGACGAAGTCTTTCTGTGGCGGCGTGAGCGATAGCTCCGTTCAGGTTGGCGGCGAGGGCTGTGAGGCCCACGATTTCCAAGAACCGGCGGCGGCCGATAAGATCAATCATATGCTCCTCCTTTAGGCCGAATTCTCCTCACTCGGCACCAAAAGATATCAATCACGAGGGCATATGAAAAATACGATTTATCCGGGGCAATATAGATTTTATCTATATCGACAATCAATCTAGTCCCATTGTGGCCAGCTTTGAGGCACCGAGAGCTTGGATTTCCTCAAGGAGGGCGGCGAGTCGAGGGTCGCGTTCGGCGCTATGTGTGGCATAGATGCCGACCCTGGCCGGCCGCTCCGCCTGATCATCCCGCAACGTGATCTGGTGGAGGCCTTTCTCCTCCAGGTCCTTCGCCACCACGGAAGTGAACCTAAGGACGCCTTCGCTCTTTAGAATGTAGTCCACGCAGGCCGTCATGGAATTTGATGAGAAGCTATTTGGCTGCATACGAAAACGAGGACTGCTTAACGCGTCTCGATCCCGAAGGAACAACCGCTCGTAGCGTTCTTCGGGCGAACCGACTACCACGGCAGGGTAGGCTTGAATGTCCTCAAAACCCTGAGGCCCGTTAAGCAACGGATGCCCTTCTCGCACGAAATAACCCTGCTTCGCGTTGCCGAACGGCACGAAACGGGTATTGAATTCCGCGGCCATGCCGGGTGTCTCATGTCCGAGAAACATTGAAATCTCGCCCGCGAGGAGTTGATCCATGCAGCGCAACTGATTGCCCACGCTGATATGCACAGGCGCATCGGGATAGTTTCGGCGGCGCTCAAAGACCCAGTCGCGAAGGAAGAGGATCCACCAAGTATAGCCAACGCCGATACTGATGGTTAGCTCAGACTGTATGCGCTGGCGATCGATCTGGTCGATGGTGTTATCATAGAGCTTGCGCATCACGCGCGCATTTTGGAAGAGGGTCACGCCGTAAGGTGTAAGGATCGCGCCGCGGGCGGTACGTTTGAAGAGCGCGACACCAAGACTCTCTTCGAGCTTCCTGATATTGAATGTAAGGGTTGGTTGCGTCACGCTCAGCAATTGCGCCGCGCGACTGAATGAGCCAGATTCCGCTATTGCTAAAAACTGCTGCAATATCTTGTCCATCAAGCCTCCGTCGCTGGAGCTCGCACTAACGCTCCTCCTCGTCCGACCTATAATTCTGCGAATGGTTTAGCTAGCCCTTTACATCATGATGTTTTGTGCAGGCCACATAGCGCTTATGCCGAGGTCGAAATCACTTCACGTAAAGGAAATCGGACGCCAAGGAGCCGGACACTGGGGAGAAGCGTCAGGTCTGCGGCGGAAGTCAGAGCATGTCACGAGCGCTTGTAGGGGCTGGACCCCAAGTCACGCTTATCAGGGTAAACAGACGCCTGGCCGTATCCAGGTCAAGTTTGATCTTGGCGGCAAGGCGGTCAATCAAAAGCTGCGAACCGTAGTTATGAACGGCGCGTCGACCCATATCAATTGTCTCGAGCTGGAATGGGTTCGAGCGGATAGCCGCGTGCGAATGAGCTTCGCATATAACGTTATACTCCCGAAGGGCGCGTAAGAGTGGAGAGAACGAAAGTAGATGGGCGACAATCAGCAACTCATTCTCGTCATAAACCTGAAACGCAAGCCGCGGTCCCTGCTTCGAAAGGGTCAGACGGTAGGGCCCAGCCTTCCGCCCAACCAGTTCGAAATGGTTTTCATCAAGAAGGTCAGCAATTGTAAGCTTCCGTTCTTCTTCGTCTTGCGATCTGTGGTGGAGGACCTCGCTTTGGATAGTAATCGAGATAATTCTGCTACTGCCATTCTTCATCGACTTAGCTACCTCTGATCCCGCCGTTGGCACAGGTGATCCGGCCCAATCGCCTCCGCCGTCATGATACTCCGAGGCATGAGTGATATCGGACAACGACTTCATGAACGAGATGCTTAAGCATCATGTCCAAGTGCCACAGCGTCCTCGCTTGATTTCGACCGACAGGGGAATCCATTTCAATCAAGCGTTCCATTAATGGATCGCCGCATTTAGAATTGCGGCCGCATCAGCCTCCTCCCGCGAGAATTCAGCGGCGATTGCTCCGCCTTTGGCGACCAGAATTCGGTCTGAAAGATCGAGGATTTCCGGCAGGTAAGAGGAAATCAGAATGACGCCCGCGCCACTGTCGGCAAAGTCGCGAATAATTTTGCGAATTTCCGCGATCGCTCCAACGTCAACCCCGCGCGTCGGCTCGTCGAAGATGACAAGTCTCGGTTTTTGAGAGAGCGATTTCGCGATAACGACCTTCTGCTGATTGCCGCCGGAAAGATGTAGGACGGGCTGGTTTTCTCCGATGCTTCGGATGGAAAGCCGCCGCGACCAGTTTTTCGCAACGTCGTGCAGTTTGCCGAAGGGCATTAAAAATCTTCCCTTTCCGAACTTGGCGAGCCAGCCGAGCTCGATATTTTCACGAATGCTCATGGTATCGAAGAAGCCGTCGAGTTTTCTATCTTCACTGATATAGGCTATTCCGTCCGCGACGGCGTGCGCAGGCAGCGAGTACCGTTTCTCGCAACCGTCCAACCAAATCCTGCCGCCGTCGAAGTTTCGTTTCGTGTGGCCCACCACAACCTTTGCCATTTCGCTGCGACCCGCCCCGATCAATCCGGCAATACCAGTTATTTCTCCGGGAAATACGGAAAAGGACATGTTGTTAACGATATTACCCAATCGGAGGTTTTCGACTCGCAGCACGGGTACTGCGGAAGTGCTGCGCCGCCGTGATGACAACTTTTCTGCCGGCGTCTCGAGCAAATCTTCTCCAACCATGCTACGGATGAGACGCGGACGGTCGAATTCGGAGGCGGGACCGGTCGCGACTAGGCGCCCGTTGCGCAGTACCGAAACGCGATCGGCATACGTTAAAGCCTCCTCGAGTGCATGCGAAATGAAGATCATCGCCACACCACGCTTTTTCAGTGACGTCATAAGCTCGAAAAGATGTTCGGTTTCTTCAGGGGTTAGGGCCGCTGTTGGCTCGTCGAGAATGATCACCCGAGCTTCATTGAGGATCGCGCGCGCGATCTCTACCATTTGGCGTTTCGCCGCAGAAAGCGACCCCGCAAGTTGGGTGGGGTCTACGTTGAAATTTAATCGTTGCAGCACGTGCCTTGCTGTATTGCGGACCTTTCTCACAGAGTTAAATTGCCTCTCCCGACCCAGCACGATGTTCTGGGCGACAGTGAGCTGCGGAACGAGGCTGGTCTCCTGATAGACCATGGATATGCCGCGGCGACTTGCATCTTTCGGTGCGGAGAAGGCGATGGTTTCGCCCGCCATCCTGATTTCCCCCCCCGATGGCGCGATGACCCCAGCAATCAGTTTGCACAACGTGGACTTTCCTGCTCCGTTTTCACCTGCAAGCGCATGAATCTCTCCAGGATAAAGATCGAAATCGACCTCTTCCAGCGCGGCAATACCGCCATAGCGTTTGGTGACGCCCTTCAGGCTGATGACAGGAATTTCTTGCATATTCATCATGTCCAGGATCCCAGATTGAGAATTTCACCGCTCGCCTGACTGACGGCAATGACATCGTCATTCCAGACAACCGCGTCGCTGATGGCATGTCGGCGACCGTTGGCGCGAGATTGAGCCGATCCGTACGGCATCAGCTTCTTGTCCAGCTTGATCAACAATCCGTAGGAGAAGGAGGGTGCCCAGGGTTTGATCTCGCCAAACAGGCGCGTTGCGCCCAGCTCGATGGGGAAGTCATGGCTGAACTCAGGCGTGATGCGGGGCGAGATCCAGTGTCGTGGATTGATCGTCCTTTTCATCTCATCGACAAAATCCTGCTCCGTGCGCAGAAACTCGATCAGTGGATCGCGCCGCGAAAGGCAGCACAGGAGATAGCCCTGCGACATTTTCCTGATTCGGCCAAGATAGGCTGGAAAGCCGGTGCCCCGAACTCGACCGGAAGGATCGATGACGCGCGCCGCATCCATCTCCGTGATCAATGGGTTCCCCCCCTCGTCACGGCATATTCCCATCGGGCAGGAAAGGTTGCCCGCAATAAGGCGGGCAGTGCCGTCTCTTGAGTGTCGGGTGACGCTTCCCCCTTGCACTGTTTCCCAAGGCGACATGGCCAGCGCCTCGCGCACCGAGGCATATCCGCTTCTGACGACGGCCAGTTCGTCCTCGTCCAGGAACATGCAGTCAACTGCCGCACCGCTGTTCGATGGACCTGCGATGGTCCAGGCGGGCTGCTGCTGTCCTCTTGGATAAATTTGGACCTCGCCGCTGTCCAGGCCCACCGCAATCCCCCCGCCGGCACTGGCGGTTAGAGCGGTGACGCGACGGCTTGACGAGAGGTGTAGCCTCGGTTCCTCGCCCCAACTGCCGAGCGACCAGACGGACGATCCGACAGAGATGAGCAAGCGTCCATCTGCGGCAACCGCCAATGCATCCGGCTCCTTCATTGGAAGGGAAGGGGCTTCGTCGAGTAGGCTATTGGGGCCAACCACGCCTTCGAGGGGCATGGCAGGAGGTCGCGAATGGCGGGATTCGAAGAAAATGCTCATGCTTTGCCCCAATAACTTTCAGGTCCGATCCAGTTGGGATCTGCGGCATCCAGCGACAGCCGGCCAATTCTGTTGTTGGTTACACCGCCGAAATAAAGGCTTCCCTGGTGCTCTCGCATCGAGGTGATCATGTAGAGCGGCCCGTCCGCTTCGTCCCAGAGTGCGTCCACGATCTGCCCGCCGCCGTCGATCTTAAGAACACCACCGATATTCAGGTTGCCGAACAGCCAATTGGTTGGCGGAACCTGTTTGGTCATGCGGCGGCGCAAGTGGGGATGCTTCATCGCAAGGTCGATCACCGGATTGCGCATTCCCGCAAGTGCAATCCAGTAGCCACCGTCGGACGCCCGGTTGATATTGTCTGGATAGCCGGGAAGCCCATCGAGGAATATCTTCGGGCCAGCCTTCAGGTCGGCAAGATCGAAAATCAGGATCGAGCAATTCCAGGTGCTGGCGACAAGGACGTGGCGTCCGTCATGGGTGACGCAGACCCCGTTGGGAAACACGAGATTGTCACAGACAGTGCTCGTCTTTCCGGTTGATGGGTCGAAGCTGAGCAGCCGTCCGTTTGGGCGACCTTCCAGAAGATCGAGACCCCAGTTTTCGATGTCATAACGTTTCGTCGCATCGGTGAAATAGATGACGCCGGTCGGCGCGATGTCCAGATCGTCCGCCATGCGGATGACGGTGTCGTCTTGAATGTTGAACAGCGAGCGCTCCGTCTGGTCGGTGAGCAGTTCTACCTTTCCGTCCAGGCTGACCCTCACCAGCCCCATCCCCGCGACGCAGGTGACGATTCGGTCCTCTCGGTCGAATGCAAGCCCGAGCGGGCGGCCGCCGATCTTGGCAAGCGGCTCGATGCCGGTCGCCCCGCCGGCGGGAAGCCGCATGATGTAGCCGTCCCGCGTGCCGCAATAGAGATTGCCTTGCCTGTCGAGGATGACGTCTTCCGGACCATCGACCTCGCCAAGTGCAAGAAGATTGGCGCTGGCAAGCTTGGGTTTCATCTCGTGCGGCATCAGGCCGGTCATACCGCGCACGGGGGCGACTTGGACTGCAACCGGATCGATATAGGCCGCTGCCAACAGACGGTGACGGTTTTTGCGAAAACGGACATCGATCGCCAGTATGACGATGAGGATCGCGCCCATCGAGAATTGTACGAAGTCCCCTCGCAGGCCGGCATTCAGCAGCACGTTGTTGAGAATATACACCGTGAAGAAGCCGATGAGCACAGGCACGACGGCACCGCGACCGGGGGCAAAGCCGCCGAGCCCGACGACAAGTGCCGTCAGAGCAAAAAACTCCATGCCGATACCGGTGTCCGAACCGACACTGTTCTGACGCGCCGCGTAGAGAAAGCCCGCGAGTCCGACGATCAGACCTGCCAGCACATAGGCGCAGAATATCGTCAGCGTCACGTGAATGCCGCCATGGCGGGCTGCCTTGCGGTTGCCGCCCACGGCGAGAAGATGCCATCCGAAACGCAGTTGGCGGAACAGTACGAAGATGGCGACGGCAACAGCCAGAAGCGCCCAGAAACCGACCGGCATGGCCAGAAGCTTTTCAAAGCCGATGAAATCCCAGACATCGTCGGAACGGCTGCTGCTCGAGATTTCGACCAGGCTGGCCTGGGAGGCAAGCGTGTAGAGCCCTCGTACGGTGATCATCGTGCCGAGCGTCGTCAGGAGCGCGCCGCATCCGATGATGCCCGCGAAAAAGCCGTTGATGGCACCGATCAGGGCTCCGCATGACACGCTCAGCCCTAGGACGGCGGGAACGGGCAGACCAACGATATGAAAGCCATACAAGGCTACAAAGGCGGACATCGCGAAATTCGACCCGACCGAAAGATCGATACCCCCCGCGGCGACGACGATCAGCAGCGCAAGCACAACCAGACCGCCATCGGCGGCATATTGGGCGAGATTGCTGAGGTTCGAGCCGGCAAAATAGTTGCTGTTCGTCATCAATACGCCGATGAGGACGCATAGGAATGCGGTAAAGGGGATTGCACTCTCTATCCATCCCTTCGAAAGAATATCCGAAACGATCCGTCGGGATGAGAGGACGACGAGAGGTACCCGCTGCTTGGGCAAGGCTGAAAAATCAAACGGTGCGGTCATTGCAAGGTCCGTGAAGTGGAAGCAAAGAGAGGGCCGGCCCGGTGAGGCCGGCCATACGATTGAAAAACCGTCACATCTTCCAGCACTGGCTTGGTGAATAATCGCTGCCAGCCTTGATGATTTTCATCGGCGACTCAATCGAGAGCATCTTTCCGTCTTCCGATTTTGCGCCCTGCAGCAGCAGGTCGATCAGCGTGGCGGCGTCGCGTCCCTGTCCGTCGGCATCGTAGCTCCAGACGCCGTCGAGCACGCCGTCCTCGACGGCTTTACAGGTCACGTTGTCGCCGCCGCCCGTGGCATAGACCAGGACCTTGTCCTGCAATCCGGCGTCCTTTACTGCGGCACCCGCGCCCATCGTATGGACGTCCCAATGACCGAAGATGGCGCAGAGATCGGGGTTCTGCTGCAAAACGGTGGCGGTGATCTGCCGCGCCTTTTCCGGCTCCCAGTCCGAGGCCTGATTGGAAACAACCTTGATCTCCGGATGCTCCTTGAAGACCTTGAAGGCAGCGTCATTCATCATCACGCTATCGGCTGCGGTCAACTGCCCGGGAATGATCGCCACCTTACCCGATTTGCCGCTGCCATCGCCGCAGGACTTCACGATGTCCTGAGCAATCTCACGGCCAATCCGCTCCCAGTTTGCGCCGACGAAGGCGGACGATTGCTGGTTGGATTGCAGGTTGATCTGCAGCACCTTGATACCCGCGGCTTCCGCCTGCTTGATCTGGCGGGACAGCAGTTGGACGGTCGGGTTATGGACGACGAGGACGTCTGGCTTTTCGCTGATCGCCTTTGCCAAAAGCTCGGTCATGGCCTGCGTATTGAATGCGGGATCGCGGATATCGAGCGTGTATCCGTAGATTGCCGCATGCTCCTTCATGCGCCGGACCCAGCCTTCCGTGAGCGAGATGCCCATGGAAATAGGCACGAAAATAACTTTCTTGCCTGCAATACTGGGGTTGGCCTGCGCTTGCGAAATCGCCGCCGAAATGGCGAATGTCACGACCAGCGCTGCTGCAAGGACACTGCGTAATTTACCAAGGGTTCTATTCAACATCTTCTCCTCCTCCGTTGAATTCATGCTCAGAGATCGCCGACCGTGTCGGTTTCCATGTCGCGCGGGTTGATGAACCGGTCCGCGACGATGGCAGTGATCAGGACCAGACCTTTCAGCACGTCCTGTATTTGTGTCGAAAAATCGAGAAGCGTCATGCCGTTGCGCAGCACGGCGATCAGCGCCACCCCAACCAGAATATTGCCGACGCCGCCGCGCCCGCCGCGCAAGGGAATACCGCCCAGAACGACGACGAGAATGACGTCGAACAACAGACTGCCATTAGTGACGGTGCGAAAATCCACGGTCCCGCTTGCCGACGACACGACCAATCCCGCGATGAAGGCAGTGAAGGCGGCGAATACATAGACGGCGAGCGTGGTGGTACGAACCGGCAATCCGGTCAGGCGCGCGGCCTGGAAATTGTCGCCCATCGCATAGGTGATGCGCCCGGGGACCGAGTAGTGAAGCAGCCCCCATGTGACGATCAAGATCGATGCCATCAGCAGAAGAGGTACGGAAATGCCGGGCAGCAGATTGGAGGACAAGAGGGCAACGGCGGGATTGCTCTTGTCGAGCAGCAGAAGATACTCCCCGCGCAAAATCGCAAACCGGAAGAAGCCGGTGATCGCCATGGCGGATGCAAGCGTTGCAAGCATCGCTGGAATTTCCGCATAGGCGATCAGCAAGGCATTCAGGAGCCCGATCAGCACCATGGCGGACATAGTTAGCGCAAAAGCCGTCAAGCCGTTCAATCCCGCATTGATGAGGATGCTGAAGGTGGCCGCCCCGGCGACCATCTGCGCGATCAACGACAGATCCAGTCCCCGTGAGATGATAACCACCGCCATGCCGCAGCTTAAAATGACCAACGAGGCCGAATTGGACACAATAACCCTTAGGTTTCCAAGCGTCGCGAACCCGTCAATTTTCACGGCGAATAAGACGATCAGCAGCAGGGTCGCCACGAGGACCACGGTGCCAAGAATATTTGTCCGGTTTTCGCCGCGACGGTAAATGGTTGCCGGATTGATCATGACAGTTGACCTGTGTTGTCGCTTCTGATGTCGGGTAAGGCGCCTGCGGTGCCGTACGTTCGGGCGGATGAGGCGAAATTCAAGCCGATTAGGTGCCTCCTGCCGCCGATTTATGCTCTCCCGGATCGCCTCCGAAAAAATGGAGGCGCGATCCATCCGGGCGAATAGATGCGGCAAAGCTACTGGCTTTACGAAAGAGATGACGACCCGTATTCGTGTAACGGCCTCTCGGCGGCGAATACCGATGACGGCGCGCCGCAACGTTCCACTTGCTTGAAGCGGCAACGGAAGAGTGCGCGGCTCGGCCGGATAGGCGTGCCCAAACGATTTTTCGACCGAAAATGTGACCCACGTCGATGGCGTGGGATGAATCGCTTTTCATACTTACCTCCCAACGCGGTCTCCCCACCGCGTCCTCCGGTCCGGCCAGCTGTACGCTTGCCGGAAATGTCGCTGAACTCTCGAGTCACGAATGTCGGCTCGACCGTCCCTCTGAAATCATCTTGCACATTTTTTATTAACGCACAAGAGAGTGAATATTGACTTGAAGAGAAAGCTGGCTCATTTATCGCCTTAGGGGCCGCTACTTAGGAGAGCGGCTGGGAAGGATTGCATCGTCTCCTGGTTCGTCGTTCGGACTGGCTTCGGCCGCCTCCTTGACGATGAGATACAGCAGGTGTTGCGCAAGGCGTCTGTCGCCGGAGGAAAGTAGGATGGACGGAAGCATGCAGCCATTTCGGCTGACGCTCGATAAGTTTCTCGATCACGGCGCTAAATGGCATGGCCGATCCGAAGTCGTGACGGGGGGGACGGATGGTGCAGCGCAGCGTTTGACTTACAGTGAGTTGTGGCACCGAGCAAAATGTGTTTCCGCCGCGCTTTGGGAACGCTCCATACGCATCGGAGATCGAGTTGCCACTCTGGCGTGGAACACCTCGGCCCATGTCGAAGCCTGGTATGGGATCATGGGAATGGGCGCGGTTTGCCATACTCTCAACCCACGCCTTTCCCCATTCGATATAGCCGCCATGCTACGGCAGTCTCAAGCCCGCATCCTGATTGTTAGCGCCGATCTGTTGGAGCTGGCGTGCTCATTGGCTGACGATGCTCCTGACCTGACATCAATCTTGGTCATTGACGGGTATGTCCGAGGCAGCGAGGCCGGATCTCGGGTCAAAATTGAAGCCCTGCAATCCTGTCTGGCAGATGCAGACGGCTCGTCCGTCCAATGGGGTGGGTTTGATGAAACTGCACCCAGCGGCCTTTGTTTCACATCGGGTACGACTGGTGCACCGAAAGGTGTGACCTACACCCATCGCTCCAGCTATCTGCATACGTTGAGGCTGCTTCAAGCCGATGTTTTTGCCATAGGTTGTAAAGATTCGGTGTTGGCCGTGGTGCCGATGTTCCATGCCAATGCTTGGGGCCTGCCATTTGCAACGCCGGCTGTCGGCGCGAAGCTCGTACTGCCGGGCCGCCGGGCCGACGGGGAGAGCCTTGCGAGGCTCATCAATGAAGAAGAGGTGACCTTGGCAGTCGGCGTCCCGACCGTCTGGCTGGGTCTGCTCGAGCATCTCGAAGCTGTCGGCGGGGAGGTTCCATCTCTGCAACGGATATTGGTTGGCGGCGCACCGCTACCGCCAGCTCTGATGGAACGACTTGAAAAACGTCTCGGCGTTGTGGTGCAGACCAGTTGGGGCATGACCGAGCTTTCCCCTTCCGGCACGGTCGCTCATCCCGATGGGTATCAACGTCAGGCGGCTTTCGCCGGAAAGCCGGCGATTGGTGTAGACTTGTTGTTGAAGGATGGACATGGAGTAGCTCTTGCCGAGCAGCGCAATGTGGAAGGACATCTTTATGTGCGTGGGGCTGCTGTTGTGGAGCGCTACTTCGGCCAAGATACGCCAGCCACGGATGCCGATGGTTGGTTCGCCACGGGCGATCTCGCAAGGATAGACGACGACGGAAACCTGATCATTACCGGGCGCGCAAAGGACCTCATCAAATCGGGTGGAGAATGGATCAATCCGGCGGAGATCGAGGCCATCATTGGTGCATTGCCGCCGGTATCGCTTGCAGCGGTGATCGGCCGCTCTGACTTGAAGTGGGGAGAGCGCCCGCTCTTGCTGGTCGAGCTTCGGCGTGAGGAGACGGTTTCCGACGACGAGCTGCTGGTGGCGCTCAAGGGTCGGATCCCATCCTGGTGGATGCCCGACCGTGTGGTGCGCCTAGATGCTATGCCCACGGCGCCGACAGGCAAGATCGACAAAATTCAACTGCGGAAAATCTACGGCAATGCCTGAGGGCATGCTGACAGGGAGGATTTGATGAGAGAAGCCGTCGTCGTAAGCACAGCGCGCACAGGGATCGGCAAGGCCTATCGCGGCGCGCTTAACGCAACGAAATCGCCAAGCATGGTCGCGCATGTGCTTTCCCATGCCGTCGACAGAGCAAGGATTGATCCGGCGGAAATAGAGGATTTCGTACTGGGTACGGTGCTTTCCGGGGGCACGGCTGGCATGAATCTGGCGCGATATGGTGTGCTAGGCGCCGGGTTCCCCAGCAGCATTCCCGGTCAGACCATGGATCGCCAATGCGCCTCCGGCTTGATGGCCATCGCCACGGCCGCCAAGCAGATTATTGTCGACGGTATGGACGTGGTCGCCGCTGGTGGACAGGAAAACATCTCAGCCGTTCAGGATGCCTACTTCTCGTGGGCTTTCAAGGAGGCGGACCCGGCCGTCGTGACGAAGGTGCCCCAAGCGTATATGCCCATGCTGCAAACTGCCGAATATGTTGCGCAACATTACGGCATAAGCCGTGAAGCGCAGGATGCCTACGCGTTGCAATCGCAGCAGCGCACGGCTGCGGCCCAGCAGGAGGGTCGCTTTCTAAAGGAGATCGTTCCATTCGCCACCACTATGAAGATCAAGGATAAGGTCTCCGGCGAGGTGGTCGAAAAGGACGTGATGCTGGACGGCGACGAAGGCAATCGGCCTGACACAACGGCCGAGGGCTTGGCCAGCCTCAAGCCGGTCGTTGAAGGCGGGGTCATCACCGCTGGCAATGCCAGCCAATTGTCTGACGGTGCATCCGTTTCTATTCTCATGGATGCGAAATTGGCCGAGCGCCGCGGCTATGAGCCGCTTGGCATTTATCGTGGCATGGCTGTCGCCGGCTGCGCGCCGGAAGAAATGGGTGTAGGGCCTATACACGCCATCCCGAAGCTGTTGAAGCAGCATGGGCTTCGCGTCGAAGATATCGGCTTATGGGAACTCAACGAGGCCTTCGCGGTGCAAGCGCTTTATTGTCGTGATTTTCTAGGTATCGATCCGGACAAATACAACGTCGATGGCGGCGGCATCTCGATCGGGCATCCCTATGGCATGACGGGAGCGCGGCTCGTGGGCCATGCTCTGATTGAAGGGCGCCGGCGCGGTATACGCTACGCCGTCGTTACCATGTGCGTTGGCGGTGGCATGGGTGCGGCAGGGCTTTTTGAAATTGCCACTAAATAAGTGGCCTCATGCGGGAGCGATAGCCGCATCGACAATTGACCTTCACACTGCGCCACGCCATTACTCGCCTTGAAGCGAATGACGTTGGCGATGGGAAGAGGCTAGTTTAGTGTCGTCGGCATGGTTGCTCGGATCGTCCCAACCCAACCGTCATATTGAAGAGGTGGATATTTTTGCCTGCGGAACGTAAAGCTGCGCCGAAGAAGTCCGTCAAGGCGGAACGACGTGCCGAAATGATGGAACAGATCCTCGACACCGCCGAGTATCTATTCTCCAGACACGGGCTCTATGGCGTCACGCTGAAGGATGTCGCAAAGAGCATTGGCGTCCACCACACTCTGATCAATTACTACTTCAACGACAAGAGGCAGCTCTTTGATGCTGTGTTCTCCCGCCGTGCTTCGGTTACGAGCGAACGACGCATGAAGATGCTCGACGAGTACGAAAAGACCGCCAAGAGCAAACCGACTGTCGAGGGGGCGTTGCGTGCATTTCTCGACACCGACCTCGACCTCTATATCGAGGGCGGCGAACACTGGAAAAACTACGCAGCGCTCGGCGCTCAGGTTGCGAATACCCCTGAGTGGGGAGCGGAAATGATGGACCAGCACTTCGATCCCGTCGTGCTTCGCCTGATCGAAATTCTGAAGAGGGCTCTACCGCATTGTGCGGAGGAAGATATTTTTTGGGGCTATCACTTCGTCACAGGTGCGCTGATGCTGACGCTCGCTCGCACCGGCCGCATCGACAAACTGTCGGGAGGCTTGTGTCGCTCGGATGATTTTGTCGCTGTGAAAGAGCGCATGGCCACATTCATGGCTGCGGGCTTCGAAGCGATCTGCGGAAAAGTTCGCCGATAAATCCTGTTAATGCCCTTGGGCCGTTTGCGTGTCTTATGTGCAAAGAGTTGTTGCGAGTATGTCATTAACTCACTAAAGAGTGAATATATAGAATGTCAGCTTTTGGAGGTAGATATGGAGCTGAAAGGTCGTACTGCGATTGTTACCGGAGCGGGCGGCGGACTTGGTCGGTGCCATGCATTACAACTTGCCCAACTTGGAGCGCGCGTTGTCGTAAACGATCTCAATGAGGCTGCGGCCAAGTCCGTGGTCAAGGAGATCGTAGACGGCGGTGGTGATGCCCTGGCCTGCGCGGGATCCGTCACGGACGAGACCCGAGTGGCGGAAATGGTCGACGCGGCCATGGAACGCTTTGACCGCATCGACATCCTCGTCAACAATGCCGGCATCTTGCGCGACAAGAGCTTCGCTAAAATGGATATGGCGGACTTTCGTCTCGTCATCGAGGTGCACCTTATGGGTGCCGCGATTTGCTCAAAGGCCGTTTGGGACATCATGCGCGGGCAGCAATATGGTCGCATCGTCATGACAACGTCCTCTTCGGGCCTCTACGGGAATTTCGGACAGGCGAACTACGGAGCGGCCAAGATGGCGCTTGTAGGTCTTATGCAGACTCTTGCCATCGAGGGGAATAAATACAACATCCGGGTCAACGCCCTCGCGCCGACCGCCGCCACGGCCATGACCGAAGGCCTGCTTTCTGCCGAAGCACTTGCGCTTCTGGGGCCAGATAAGGTCAGCCCGGGACTCTTAGCGCTTGTCAGCGAAGAGGCGCCGACACGGGCGATCCTTTGCGCCGGCGCTGGCCACTTTGCAACCGCAAATGTTACCCTTACGCCTGGCGCGCATGTCGGAAGCGGCCCTGCAGCAGCGCGAAGTGTCGTCAGATCCTGGAGCGCGATCAGCGCCCGTAACGATGAAATTGTGCCGGCTTACGGTTTTGCCCAGTTGGAGCAAGAACTTTTAAGCGCGGGTTATTCTCCGCCGGTGCTTGCAGAGCAATAGTGAATAAGGAGGGACCATCGAGATGCAACCAAGATGGTTGTCGGCGGTAGTCGCGAAACAAAGTTGTCGGTACTGTTCCCCCTAAACGTACTAAAGGTTGGCAGAGTGGACCTACGTGCAATTTGCCAACCCTCCATCGAATTTGCGTCGGAGAATGCGCAGGGATCGACGCATCAAGAGGCGGCGGTGCGGTGAAAATACGGTTCCTCAAAGACAACGACGAGATAGTGCCCGCGGTCATTGGTCCATTGTTCCGGCGCGTCCCTAATGGCAACCACAGTTCCATAAATAATCTTATGCGAGATGTTATAACATAACACGCAATTGATGAAGACGAGATTTCGAATCTCCCAGCCTCCTCCCGGGGCACCTTGGCTGCCGTCGCACAGGTCTCGGCGGCAGCCACTTTTCTCCGGGGCATCGCAGTCTTGGCTTCCACCGAGATTTCAATGCTGGCGGCCGGTACCAACCTGCCGCCGATCGCGGCGCAACTGAGCGCGATTTTTGTCATGAAGGAATGGATACTTTCGCCACTTGAAAAGACCTGCCTTCGATGGATTTCTCGCGGCAGGACCGTCGCCGAAATCGCTTTGCTGGAGGGTAAGAGCGTCGCCGATATCGAGGGTTACCTCCAGCGCGCGCTCGCCGCGCTGGAGGCAAGATCAACGGAAGAAGCTCTCGAGAAGGCCAATCTCTCGGAGCCCGCGTGAACGGCTCCGCTGGCGGGACTGAGAACGAAGAATTGCGGCGCGCCCGTTGCGCTGGGTTTGGCAAGTTTTGGAGGGTTCATTGCCGTATCGTGCGCTCTCAAAATTTGCAGTCGAACAGGCTGATGCCGGTGCGATGCCGGCGCACGACGCGAGTACGTTGCTTTCGACGAGAGTTGAACCGCTCGACCAAGGGAGCGCTGACCAAGATCAACACTACATCGTCGGACGTTTCAGCGCCTGGGAGGGAAAGTGCCGTTCAGCCCTGAAACTTGGCTTCGATGACGCGCCCGACGCATTCGTTCTTTACCTGCC
>Ga0065165_1001127_pt1 | contig 31430 bp, 20 predicted proteins | sample AraplaMF_Cvi_mMF_FD_63813 | JGI IMG/M metagenome (GOLD analysis project Ga0065165, IMG submission 63813) | Arabidopsis root microbial communities from the University of North Carolina, USA - plate scrape MF_Cvi_mMF (version 2) (version 3) | ecosystem: Host-associated > Plants > Roots >... | reverse complement strand
ATGTGCTCGAAGATCCGAACGGCGATCCTCCGTTTAACGTGCATCGTGAGTTTTTTGCGGTTACCCGAGAAATTGTAATGACCGCTAACCTGTTTTGATCGGTTACAGCTTTTGTTAGATCTTTGAAAACAAAAAAGGGAAGATGAATATCATCGTCCCTTTTTTGTTTTCTATCTACGCCAGTAGGGTTACCGGTAATGATAGTAGGAGGGGCACTCCGGGTTACCGTGTATGGGACGAATGATGGACCGGAAGTTAATCATGAACTCGTGCGTTCCGCGACCGAACTTGTTGATGTCGGATTGCGTCCAGTCGTAGGAGTAGCTGAAGTGGATCTTTTCGCTCAGCTTGAGATCGATGAACGTGATGAACGAATCTTTGAGTCGGTACGATACGCCCGCACTGAACACGTCGTAGAAGATGAACGCGTTGTTAATGTCGAAGCTAAGCGGTTGACCTTCCTGCGTACGCATGAGGAACGACGGGTTGATCTTTACGGTACCCATGCGGTTTAGTGGAAGAATGGTACCGCCGCGCAGGAAGTAATAGCGGGCTTCGCGGATCTCGCCCAGCATGTTCTCTACCGAGTTGGCAACCTTGTTGTTCAGCAGGAACGGTACGGACAGGCCCAAGAAGAAGTTCTTTTTGCTGTAATACAGACCCGCCCCGAAGTTCGGCTTTATTTCGTTGGAGATGCCGTAAAACGATGCATCGGTGGTGTTCTGTAAATCGAGCTTGCTGAAGTCGGCACCGAGTATGTTGAATCCAGCCTGAAGCCCCATGGAGAGGGTCGCATCTTTCCAGTGAATCTTATACGCGTAGTAGCCGTAGACGTGCTCGTTCTTATAACTTCCAATCTCATCGTGGTTTACCATAAGCCCAACGCCGACCTTGTTTTTCAGTAGCGATGTGTGCGCACTGAAGTTGAAGGTCTTGGGAGCGCCCGGGAAGTTAACCCATTGGTTACGGTACATGGCCGTTGCGCTGAACTGCACATGCGAGCCGGCGTAGGCCGGGTTGATGACAAGCTCGTTAAAATAGTATTGTGTAAATACCGGGTACTGCTGGGCGTGTGTGCGCAAGGCCGGAGCCAGGCACAGGACCATCAGGAGTACGAAAATTCGTGGTAAAGTTTTCTGCATACGGTATTAATTAACAATTTCTAAGTAGCCGGCCTGAGGTTTAGTGCCATCGCGTTTGTCTACGATGTAGAAGTATGTTCCGTCAGGCAGGTCGTTGCCCATCATGCTGATGCCGCGGTTTGATTTGCCGTCGAAGAAGATATCAAGGTTGTTGTACCCGGTAGCTTCATATACGAGCGTTCCCGCGCGGTTGAAGATTTTTACGATGTTGTCTGGATAGTTCTCGATACAACCAATGTTGAACAGGTCGTTCTTGCCATCATTATTGCGCGAGATACCGTTGAATACGCGAATCTCAGTAGGCACGGTTACCGATTTTGCAGCGGGGCATCCCAGAAGGGAGGTTACCGCCACGGTATAGGTTCCGGTTTCCAACTGGCCGGCCAGCGGGCCGTTCAGTCCTGTCATCGGTATTGCGCTTTTTATTTGCTCCAGGCTTAGCTCGCCGCGATACCATTGTACACTTCCGGGCTCGACATCGTTGGTCAGGGTAAGCTGTAGTATGCCGGAGGCGCTTGCGCTTACACCGTCAACCGGTACGGTACAAGTTGATGCTGTAATATCAATATTGAATTCAGGATATATCGGCGAGAACTTCAGTTGTTCCGTGGCGATCGGGGTTTTGCAACCGGTAGCGCGGCTTGTTGCCATTACGGAGTAGAATCCTGTTGCGAGACTGTCGTATACCTGGCCTGTAAAATCAGGAGAAGGCTTTTCTACTTTACCATCGAACCAGTCGAAGATGTAGTCGATTGAATTACCACCTACGGACGCCGTAAGCATGCCGTTGTCGTCGATACAACTGGTGATCTGTGAAAGGATTTCAATGGTTGGTGCCTGGATGGCAACCGGTTTGAAGCCGACGCGTGTTGTATCGGTATTGGTACATCCGGTGAGTATGTCGGTTGCTAATGCGGTGTAAACCACGAAGTCAGGGCTCAGGTATGCTTTAAGGTTGGTCGCTTCCGGTCCACGGTAGAAGCCGGGAGGTGTTACCGGTGAAGCGGGTACACCTTCGAACCAATCGAAGTAGTAATCAAAGATGTTTCCATCTACCGAAGCTGCCGCTGTACCGTTTGGATTGGTGAGGTCGCAGTTTGTTGCGGGGGCAATGGCCTGGGCAATTACCGGCGGGTAGATGCGTTTGTCTTCTATCTGTACGGTTACGCTCGGGCTTACACAGAGTGTTGCTGCTATCGGCGCAGGGTCACCGGTATAGGCCGCGGTTACAGCGATTGTTTTGCCGTCGAAATCGGATTTGCGCAGATTCTCGATTAGTCGTGATGTTGAATACTGTACGCCATCGACTGTCCATACAAAGTTAAAGTCCGCTTGTATGAACGGGTTTGCTATGCCGTGATCATCCAGTCCGGCGAAGACTACGCCGGCAGTTGCAGAGGCATTTTCGACTGTACTTAGTTCTACGTTGTCGCAGTTGGTGAGCGGAGTCGATGATGCTGTGATCTTAATCGGGTTAACCTGCTGCGGTATGGTGTAAGTATCGACAGCCCAGCAGTGGCTTTCGTTATTGATAACTTTAACTGTGAAATTGCTGATCGAGAACAGGTTTACGATTTCGTCTGTTGTTTCCGGACGTTTTTGGGCCGGGTCGGGCAGGTTTCCATCAAACCACTCGTAAGAGTAGCCTGCATTGCTCGTTCCACCGGCCATTACGTTGAGGAAGCCGGCCTCGAAGCCAACGCAACGAACTTCTTTGCGGAAGCTTTCGAGTGTTACCTCTACAGTATTTACGGTTCGGTCTTCAATTACAAAATCTGTTGTTACATCGCAGCTTGACGCGGTGTTCTTTGCCGTTACGTGATATTGTCCCGGGGCAAGCGTGTTGTTCATGTTCCAGGGCTGGCCATTGCCGTCGTCTGTCACAGCAGAGCCGTCTTCTTTAACCCACGTGAACGTGTAGCCGGTGAAGGGTTGCGTGATGGGCAATGCCGAAGCGCTGTTGGTAATGCGTACGAACTGTGCTGAACCTTCTGTCATAGGGCTATAGCCATCGGTGTCGCAATGTGTTACCGCGCTGGCAGTCAGGTCACCTGCAGCGGCATCTACGATGAGGTTCTGTTCGTTGTTGAGGATTGTGAAGGTTTCGGTAGCGAAACAGCCAAAGTTTGCCGGAGCGGCGGCGTTATAAGTCACGGTTACGGAGTATTGTCCCGGTCTTAGATCGGTCAGGTTGCGCGTTGTGGCACCGTTAGACCAGAGGTAGTCATAATGCGCGGGGTTTCCGCCTACGGCAAGTGTGAGGGCTCCGTTTGCCGTGTTGGTCGTGGCTACGTTACAAAACGAGTTATCGACGCGTGATGCGTTGGTTGCATTGGCGTTGATCGTAGGGTTTGTGGTAACCTTCTTGATGGGTGTTGTAATCGCGGCGCGGCATCCGGTAAGGGCCGGTATGGTTGTGCTGTTGATTACAGCTACTATTGTATAATAGTCCGGCGAAAGTGCTGTTGTCGTCAGGAACTGATTGGGTGTTCCGTTACCTGATACGATTGTTCCGCCTGAGGTCAATGGATCTTCAGGAGCCTGGAACAGGAATACATCATAGTCCGCCGATGTCAGACCGGGGGCGATGTTCTGCAGTTCAACGGTAACGGAGCCTCCAGTTCCGGGCACGCAGTTGTTGATGTTTGTCTGGTCGATCAGCGCCAGCTTATGCGAGTTGATGTACTGTAAGTAATACTGTGCGTCGATAGCGCAGCCGTTGTCGCGGTCTGTAACGACTACTGTATAGTTGTTCTGCTTCAGACCTTCCTTATGCGACGTTGTGGTGGTTAACACATCGGCAGGGTGGGCCGGAACGGTTGTTCCGGTGGCCGATCCGTAGAACCACTGGAAGTCGAAACCATTGACATTGGTTGCTGATGACGAAACCTCTACTGAAATCGATCCGGTGGGCGATGTACAATCACTTGGCGGAACTTCGCCGGTTTTGTTAATTGCTAACACGGGCTGGTTTGCCTGGATGGTAACCGTCTGCACATCCGATTCGCACTTGCGCACAGTGTGCGTGGCTTTTACCGAGTATTGGCCGGGTGCGAGATTCTGAAGGATGTTACCGGTTTCAGGAAGTACGGTATTCGTGGTGAGGTTGGTCCAGCGGAATGTATAGTCTGCAGCTGTGCCGATCGAGAATGTAGTAACCTCTATCCGGCCATTGAACGGTACACAGCTTGTGTTATCCGTCGCGTCTACCGTGATCTGGATTGGTGGCGTACTGTTGTTGATTACTACGGTTGCCTGCGCGCTACACTTGGTCACTTTATCGGTCACCTTTACGAGGTAGGTCTTATTGGTCAGACCAGTTATTGATGGATGGGTAGCGCTAGCGATCGGTGCCAGGGTGCTTTGTACATACCATTGGAAGGTATAGTCTGATACATTGCCTGTAACATTAGCGGTAGCGGCACCAAGCGGCGTGCTGCTGTTACACGAAATCTGGTCAGAGTCTTTGGTTATTGTTACGGTAGGCGGTGTGGTTTGCGTCACCTGTATTGAAACGGCAGCCGAGCTGCAGTTCGATGCGGTGTTGGTAGCCACTACGGTATACCATCCGGCGGCTACACCAGTCCAGGTATCGCCGGTAAAGTCTGAGGTCGGTTTTATGGCTTTGCCTCTGTACCAGGTAAAGGTATAGCCAGTTACTGTTCCGTCTGCTGTAGCCGATACTTCGCCTGTGGCGGCTGTTGAGCAGGCAATGTTTTTGGCTGTAGCGGTTGCTACGGGCTTAACCGTTTTATCGTCTATGGTTGCCGTTGCAGGCGCGAAACAGCCGGTAGATTTTTCGGTTACCAGTACCGTGTAGGTCTTGGCGGTAAGTCCGGAAATCTCATGATTTTTCGATACGACAGGACCGAGTACGCTGTTTCCTTCATACCAGGTAAAGGTATAGTTGTTGTCGCGAACGGTTGCCGATACCGGGTTTCCATCTTTATCGAGTACGGTAGCATCGAGGTGTCCGTTCGGTTCGTCGCCGCATTTTGTAAGATGGCTTACGATATTGATTTGTGCCGTAATGGTGTTCTGTATACCCGGAATATCGACCTGGGCAACGTTTGAACTACAGCCTACTGTTTTGTGAATGGCAAACACTACGTAGGGACCGGTTCCCAATTGGGTTACCGTAGCGCCTTGCTTATCGGCTGGAACCGGTTTAGCGGTTGTTCCTGCTGTCCAATAGAAAGTGTAGTCGGCGGTGTTCTTCGTTGTGCCTTCCTGTACATAAGCTCGTGCGGAACCGTTTGCCACGGTTGTCATCGAGCAAGAAATGTTGTCTTTGATCTTTTCAGCAATAACATCTACGGGGAGTGGTACTACCTCTGCGCTGAGAATGTTGTTGCCGTAGTCGCATTCCAGGAAGCTGGAGTTTGGAAGTTTTATTGGTGTCGGTACGGTTGTACCGGCGTCGTTCAATACTACATAGAGCGTGAAGGGACCGCCGGTTCCGGTTACGGGTGCATCGGTAACAATGGCTGTGTCGCCCGGCATCATTTTCGCCAGGTTTATCATTGTTGTACCCAGTTTCAATGCGCCTGCTTTTGTCGGATCGTCCTTATAGAATGTTATGGGCAGGTTGCCTGTAAGGCTTATATCGCCCTTGTTTCTGAACTTGAAGCTTACTGTAAAATTCTTCTCCGGACATTTCGGAGGGTTTACGGTGAAGGGGTGTTTCGGATCATTGATAATGGCCACATCGGGTGCGGCATACGACGGACATCCCTTCGAGTTAAGGTATGGCGACTGGTTGAGGAACGAGTTGAGCGGGCGGCTCGGGCCACCTGCGCGACACGGTGCATCGTTTGCATAAATCAGGTGATGCAGCTGTTGACGCAGTGGTATGCTGAGGTCGTCGTTTACGTTCACCACGAAATAACCGTGTTGGTTCCACACGCGGCGGGCAGGTACCCAGGGTTCGTTTGCTGATTGGTATACACGAATCTCTGCTTCGTCGAAGATGTTAAGTGCTGCGCCGTTGGTCGAATTTGTGGTACTACAGGTAACGCAAATCTCAGTCGATCCATCGCCATCGATGTCGGCTACGATCGGGTACTCGTTTGAGGTACGCGATGAACATCGAACGGGTGTACTGCGCGTTACCGTTACCACGCCAGAGATATTGGTTGTTGTATAGATATAGATATAATCTTCGTCGCGGTATACGATTTCTGATTTACCATCGGCGTTAAAGTCGAACATCGTACAGCCGGTAATGCCCGAGGTTTCTTCGGTTACCGGACGGCGCCACAGTGTATCGAGTTTGTTTCCGCTTTCTTTCAGCGCGTAGAGGTATTTACCGGAAACATAGACGGCGTTTAGCTGATTGTCTCCGTCGATATCAGCGATGTTGATACGACCCGCTCCGTTTTTCCAACCGTTCTTATAGTCTCCGTTTCCGGAAAGGTCGATATACGTTTTCAGTACATTATTATAGACATCCCAGAAGAAGATGGTTGTGTTGTCGTCGTACGCACCTTTCGATCCTACGGCCAGTACGTCGAGGTGACCATCCTGGTTAAAGTCAGCCACACTGGTACTTGCCGAATTTGTGCGGCCGGTACGGGTAAAGTACTCGGTTCTACTTTTTACTAAGGACAGGGTTGCGGTCGGAGTGCCGCTACGGTTAATGACTACGGAATAAATTCGGCAACCGGCTACCAGTTCAAGGCCCGGGCTCGAATCGAGAATATCTACGGCAACGGGGCCGTTACTGTTCATGCCCCAGCCTTTGTTATTAACGGGATCATCGTTGTCTATATTTTTCGATCCCATCAACACGCCGGTATGGGCGTCAAAGATCTGTGTTCGTGTGTAGAGTTCTACTTTGCCATCGCCATCAAAATCGGCGAGACCCATTACGCCGGGATCAAATGAGAAGTCGATGGGCTTTGCCCAAATCTTATTCTTGTTACAATCGTACGCGGCAATTTTATAGTCGGTGCTGTTCTTTGTTTTCGAGACTACGAAGATCTCGGCACAGCCATCTCTGTTAATATCGGCCATGGCGATGTCCTCATATGTCATAAGAAGACCATCGGGCTTTACGTCGATCTGATTATCAAGCGTGAGTGTTTCTCCGGCGAGAGGGGCCTGGAATATGTTGATGACGCTTTTCGTGTTTTCGTCGTCTTTCTCATCCGATCGATATACGCTAACGAGTTCCGGAACCCCGTCGTTGTCCACATCGCCCACGACAAGGCGGTTAATGTGGTTACTCATTTTAGGATTGGACTTATACTTAAGCTTCATTTGAAACGGCGGGAAGTTGTCGGGCTTCACGTCGCACAAAGCATCTTTACCAATGAAGAAACCGTCGCAAGCAGAATCGATTGTACACTCTTTATCATAACAGTCGATAAAGCCGTCGTTATCATCGTCGATGCCGTTGTTGCAGACTTCGCACACTTTACCGGGACAATCTCCATCACGGCAGTCTACAAGGCCGTCGCCGTCGTCGTCGATATTGTTGTTACAGATTTCTTGTGCAAAGGATTGTGCAGCCATCAGGCTGAGGCACAGAGATAACAGTATAATGATCCTTTTCATAAGGGTTAGGAAATGAAGTTCAAATATAACAGGCGCATTTCTAAGCGCATTTTAATGCTATATCGCTCTTCGGTTTCCGGAGTAACCCCACGTGTAAGGTTTACAGCTTCATTACCTCAAAACCCTTAGGCATGACAATTACAGTGCCATGCCCGTGCATGTCGCTTTTTGCCCTTGAAAAAGCCTACCGTAGTATCGTGATGCTTCCCATTCTTGGCTTACTTTCTTCGCCGTCACAACGAATTACATAATAATAGACACCATCGGGCAGCTTCTTTCCGTTGAAGGTTCCATCCCAGTTATTGAGGTACGGTTTGGCGTCAAACACCTTCACACCTTTGTCATCATATATCACAACCTGGCATTGCGGATACTGGTCGATAACGCCAACCATCCAGAATGGATTCTGGTCGTCGCCGTTAGGAGAGAAGAAATTTCCAGGGAATAATTTTGTGACGATCGCGGCGCCGCGCACTTCTACCAAAACCGTTCCAGTTCTTAAACATCCGTTTTGGTCTGTGCCACTCACCGTGTAAGAAGTAGAGACTAACGGCGTAGCGGTCGGTTCGGCGACAGCCGGATCGGACACGGTTTCTGCCGGTAGCCAGCTATAGTCAAGCAGATTGTTGGCACTTAAACTGGTTGATTCGCCTTCTTCTATTACGGGTGGATTAGCCGAAACGGTCACAACCGGTCCGTCGAATTCATCAATATCACGTGTAACGGTAAAGTTACATCCATTGGCGTTTGCGGCCTTTAGTGTGTATGTGCCAGGTTCCGTTACGGTTATAGAAGATGTAGTCTCTCCGGGTACACTCCACTCATAAGAACTGAACCCAGCAGTGGCCTGGAGCAGCAACGAACCATCCTGGCAAAGGGTATACTTATTATCGGGGTTAGATATGCTGGGAGCTGCTCCGCCATCCACGATGGTTATCGGTTTTGTTACAGTTGTAGGGCATACATCATCTGCGTAAGAAATGGTGAGTTTTACGACAAAAGGAGTGCCCGATGGGTTTGCTGCCGGGTAGGTATATTTGGGCGATTCTACGGTTGAAGTTCCTGCCGGGCTATTGCCGAAGTTCCAGGAGAACGTAGGGGTCTGCGATGAATCCCAGGTAGACTGGTTGGTGAACTCCACCTGTTCGCCTTTGCAGGCTGAATTTTTCATCGAGAAGCTCACGTTGGGGGTATTTAGTAATGTATAAGTATAGGTCGCTGATTTTTTCGGGTCACAGGACGCCAGCTTAGGTTTGGCCTCGTAGTAATAGGCGCCTCCGAAGGAATTTATTGATATTGTTGGTCCAGTTCCTACGACGTCAGTGCCGCGGTACCACGTATAATCATAGTCAGTTGGTAAGTTCGGACTTGCCGTTAATGTTCCATAAAACGAACTGCAGCTAATGTTGAAAGGAGGGCCGCCGGTGATAATAAATGATGGAGGATCGATAACGGATGCGGTTGTTTTCAGGGTTCCAGCAAGACATCCTGCCGGTGCGTATATCGATACCGTGTATTCGCCGCCGTTATTTCCTGTTGCAGAAGGTATAACTGGTTCGCGTCCTGTAGATGTAAATCCGGAAGGTCCGGTCCATGCATAGGTATATCCTGCGCCTTGGTTTGTTACACTAAGTTGAATATTCGAGCCCTTACACACGGTGCCGCCCGCATTTGCTGTAGAGCCCGCAGCCAATGCGCCGGTGCCTGATTTTGCGAACGAAACCGTGTTTGATACTGCCGAAGGCGAACAGTCTGCCGATGCTGCTGTAACAAAGTAGTCGCCGGAAGGCAGTGATATAATGTCGAGTACGTTTCCCTCGGGGTTTGTTCCCGGGTAGGTAGCGCTCGTGGTGCTATTTGTCCAGGTATAGGTAACGCCACCGCCGAGTGTTGCTGTAAGTTTAACAGGGTCTGTGGTATTGTTGGTGCAAATGTTTATCGGCCCGGCGGGAGTAACTTCGGGTTTCATGCAGAGCGAATTCCGCAGAACGCTTATCTGTGAGCCCTTTATAGCAAGGTCTTTATCATCGGTACTGGTAAACGCAATGTCTGGTTTGCCATCTGCGTCAACATCGCCGATTATTACGTGGCGGTTCAGGTAGTTTGTTGGAGTTTTAATGTGCTGCGTAAAAGCCAAACTGCCTGCGGAGCTTTGATTGCGAAGTATGGCGATTGCTTTTGTAGTAAAGGAAGCGGTGACGATGTCCAGCTTGCCATCGCCATCCATGTCGCCCAGGTCCAGGCCAAACGCCTGCACACCACTGAAGCGAAACTCAGTCATGGTAGTATATGTAACGTTGGTAAACGACATGCTGGAGCCAGAGCTTTGGTTTAGCAATACACCTACGGCGCTGGCAATTGAGGCATTGGCAAGTGGGTCGACCAATTGCGTATAGGCAATGTCTGGCTTACCGTCGCCATCCACATCACCGATGCGAAAGTTCTGAACGAACGTATTGGTCGTGATTATCTGCGTAATGTCGTTTAATATGAATGTGCCTGGCGAACTGGCGTTTTTTATAATGAATACATTTGAGAACCTGTTGAACTGGCTGGCTACAATATCAGGGCGTCCGTCACCATCCAGGTCTTTTACAGCCAGAGCGTTGGTACTGATGGTGCCGGGTAAGGTGATGACTATCGGTGTAGCCGAGAACGCGATGGAGGCTGTTGTGCTTTGGTTTTTTAATACCAGTACACTTCCAGGGTTCGAGGTTTGGTCTGTAAGAATGATTTCGGGTTTGCCGTCAAGGTCAAGGTCTGCAATCTCGATACGTTTTGGAGTTCGCCCCGCGAGCGTAATTACGGGTACGTTCTGAAAGCTGATCGAACCGCTGGTAGAAGTATTTTTGAAGATAAGGATCTTTCCGGCGCCTTCTTCAGCACCGGTGCCGATGAGGTCTGGTTTACCGTCGCCGTTCAGATCGCCGCACTGTACGTGGCGCAAGGCATAGCTTATTGAGCTGCTGTTTTTTCCAAAGGTAATGACGCCCGTGGCAGTGCTGGTGTTTCGATAGTATTCAATAACCGACAGATTCTCTTTTGCAGCGCCAATATCGTTTTTTCCATCACCATCGAAATCGCACATGCAGATATCGAAAAGACCTTCCATGGTACTGGGGACTCCCCCAGGAGAATCGTATTGTCCTTGTAAGTTTGTCAGGCTAAAGCCTGTGCCGTTGCCGTGGAAGTTTATAAAGAACAACGTGCGGCTGTAGCCTATGAGGCCGGATGTGAGGTTCGTTACGGATATGTTATCGTGGGTAGCTCCGGTTGGTACTTTTGCCAGAATTTCATGGTCGGTCACACTGGTAACTGTGGCTTTGGCCGCGCCGAACATTACGACCACGTTGGCGGTAGCGGTTCCGAATCCGTTTCCCTTAATGGTTATGGTATGGCCGTATGCGCCTTGTTTGGGCTCGAAAGATGTTATTTCCGGACGTTGGGCGTATGCGGGTATTGTGCTCAGCAGGAGCACGATGCCCAGGCCCAGAATGCCTGAAAATAGATGACGGATGGCGTGATTCATGTTAAAACAGTGGCTACGGGGTTAAACGATGGCGTGCGCGATGTGTGGTTCCATAAATGCAATCTATCGCCTGAAATGTAACCCGTTTGCATGCGATTAAGGGGCTATTTAGGCGTGGTATTTACGATCAACAACCGCGCTTCCCGGAGTTTGGTGTACGTTTTCAGGTTTCGTACTTCTTCGTGTCCTTCGCTGGCTTTATCGGTTTCAAGCACGTGTACATAGTATTTACGATCCTGAGGATTGTAGAAAATGTTGGCGTTGAACTTTTCACCAATAAGTTTTTTGCGATAGCTATCGGCTGCGTTGAAGTCTGCAAACACGCGGATTACTACGAAGTAGCGTTTCTTCGGTTGGCCGTCCGTAGGTTTGTTGATGGCGTTCGGGTCTTCTACCGATTCCTGGAATCGGGCGGTGTGGGTTTCAGAAGGATTACGCTGCAGCGTAGAGCGTAGTACGGGCTCCGGACGTTTAAATTTCTTTGCTTTACCGAGGCGAAGTCCCAGCAGCACTTCGTGTGTGCCTTGCGAGAAACCGCTTTCCGGCTGGCTGCCCGGTTCATACGAATAGCTAAAGGTGAAGCGCTTGGCAACAATGCCCATGTTGCCCGTATAGCCATAGGGTAGGCGGTATGATCCGCCGAGCCAGAAGTTTTGCGTAAGGTTAAGCTTGCCCAGGAATTCAAGTTGGCTGTTTCCGAATTTGGAATACTTGTAGTTCATGTAAAATTCTAGCGGCGCAATCTTCTCTTCGGTTTTGATTTTCTGGCGCACGTTGCCTTTGCGGCGGCTCTTGATTTTACTTTCAACTTTCTTTTTATAGTACAGTGTAACGAATACGTTATCTACCGGCGATACCGTCATGTTAGACAGAGAGGCGGTGTTATAGCTTGGTGGAAATAATTGCGGTAAAGAAAAGCCGAAGTTAAGTCCGGATCCTGAGCGGTAAAGCATACCAAAGTTGGCCGATGGTTGAATGTTGCTTCCCACGGCCAGTGCCGGGTCGGTAGTAGGGTCAAAGGGCTGTCCAGTGCCGTTGGTCGCGGCGTTCACGTCTACGCTGTTTGAAATCGCACCACCTGAGAGTCCAAAGAACAGCCAGTTTTTCTGGCCGAGTGGTGTACCAAAGGCATAGGTTAGTGTGACGTCGGTGCTTGTAAGGATTCCGCGTTTATACGACGAAATCTTGCCGCCCAGTCCAACTTTGGAGTCGTTCATGAGCGTATTGATGGATATGGTTGCCAAGCTGGGGGCACCCTCTACGTTGGTCCATTGCTGGCGGTAGATGGCATAAACCTGAGTATAATCAGTTAATGCTTCGGCGGGGTTATACAGATAAGGGTTAACGTAAAAACTATTGTATACAGGAAAGTTCTGGGCTTGTGCTGTGACGCAGCCAAGCCAAAGAGCAATGAGGACGCATAAGTTAAAAAAATAGTGCATTAACATGCATTAAAACATTCTTTCATACCAGGAAAGGAAGCCAAGTCACCTTTACAAAACATACCAAAAGAGAGCGCGTGTACTTCTAAAAAATGTCTTTCCTTTAGGTGAGATTATCCTGTTAAAAGTCTGTTTACAGTAAACCCACGAATATACAGCGTTTTTTTGTTTTTCCTGACGTCGTGTACGGTAACTTAGCGTTATTGATTAATTTTGAAGGCTTTTTTAAACGTCCGCTAACCCTGTAACGTCCGTGACCGATCGTAGATTGTGGCTTCTCTTATTGTTTTTAATTTTACTTACTGAAAAGTCTGAAGGACAGCTCCTAATCGGCCCGATGGCCGGTGCGAATTATTCCTGGACCTCGTTCGGCGATAAGGATCTGAAAGATACCTATAAGACGACGCCTGTATTCGGTTATCATGTAGGGGGGCATGTAGCATTTCGGGTTCGAAAGCGCTTTTTCTTACACACGTCTCTGCTTTATTCCACGAAGGGAAAGATTGAAGAAAGCGATGCGGGTGGACTGCATAATGAAGTACGTTACAAGTATATCGAAATGCCCATTAACTATACCGTTGATTTTAAAGGCAAGCTCGGTAAGAACAAAGAGTTTAAGTATTTTTTAGGTATCGGGCCCGTGGTAAGTTACTGGCTCGGTGGAAAAGGTACGCTTGAAAACAACGACGCATACGAGTTTGGTTATGGTCCTCAAGACTATAAGATCGTATTCGATAAAGATCCTCAAGACGCCGCCGATGATGAAATGGTTGTGCAGGATCCGAACCGAATACAACTGGGGTTGAATTTCATCGCGGGACTTTCGCTTGAGCCTTCGCCGGGAAAAACGGTGTTGGTTTCGCTGCGGTATGAGCTTGGTCATACGTATCTGAGTGGAACAACGGATGGGCAATACGGCATAAGTGTATTCGAGGATCCGATGAAAATCCGCAACCAGGGAATTCGTCTTTCCGCTGCTTACATGATCGATCTCAAGACTGCAGATCGTAAGCGTGGTAAGACTACCAATCGTGTTAAAACAAATCGACGCCGGCGTTAGGTTAAGCGCCGGTGTTGAAGTCCAGCTTAGGCTGTTTGGTGTTCTTCTCGTAGAGATGCAGCATCATGCCGTCTTTCAGGCCTACTTCGGGAACGAGTATATTCGACGCATGTGCCCATTCCATAACTTTCAGATAGATATTGCTGGCAGGTATAATAACATCGGCGCGGTCGGGATTCATTTGAAGTTTATAGATGCGTTCTTCGAGTGAATAGGATTCCACCATAGCGCATATTTCGCGCACCTTTTTTATCGACATGGTTTTGCCGGGCTTGATGCGCGCCAGTTCGAATATCTTGCTGATGTTACCACCCGTGCCGACTGCCGTTACTTTGCCATATTCTTTCTTGAGGTACTCACGAATCCAGTGCCGCATATCTTCCCACATCACCGGAGAGTCATTATGTTCCAGTACACGTACCGAGCCGATCTTAAACGAGCGTGTTTTTACTTTCTTGCCGTTGGCGTAGATGTTCAGTTCTGTACTGCCGCCGCCTACATCGATGTGCAGGTATGTGCTGTCGCTAAGGAATGAGCTGATAGCCCGATTGATGAGTTCTGCCTCGCGGTTACCGTCGATCACTTCGATGGTGATTCCCAGTTCTTCTCTGACCTGGGCTGCAAGTTCGGCACCGTTGGCTGATTCACGCATGGCCGACGTGGCGCAGAACATGTAATCATCAACCTCGTAAAGTTCCAGTAATAGTTTGTAAGCGCGCATAAGCTTCTTGAATTTCTCAATGCTTTTGTCGCTGATGCTACCGGAGCGAAATACATCGTGTCCCAGGCGCAACGGGAAACGAACGTACTCCAGTTTTTTGAAAAGAACCTGCGGTGCGTTGTCCAGTACAGATGAGACCTGGAAACGGATGGCGTTGGAGCCGATGTCGATGGCTGCTAGTTTCAAAAGGGTATAGGCTTTTTCTTTAGGACTTACGGGGTAAAAGTAAACAAATTTGCTGTGTGATCGATGTGAATTTTCTGTGTATTCGGGGCTGCGGTGGCCCCCGGGAGTGGGGGATAGGTGTTGATGGTGAGCTGTAGTGTAAGGGTTAGAAGACTTTGTGTGCAAAAATGTTCCGCATGGCGGACGTGGCGGGAGGACGCGATTTTCCAGTGAACCAATGGCGCCGCCGCCGTCCAGAGGTGCCGATGTAAGTTTTTTGCCGGCTGGTAACGATTACGGCAAAGGAACGCGCGCTCCTGCAGGGACAATCTGGCCGAGCAGAGGGTGAATAATCGTCCTGAAATCGAAAACTAAGGACTATTATTTGCGGATGTAATTTTTTTTATTCATTACTAATATTTTTCTTTGCATTGCTTATCCAGAAAGACTGAGGGATTGGGCCCAGAGACGTCTTAGCATCCTATTTCAAGAAGCGTATTGAAATGTTGTGCTACCTCCCATCCATCCGCACGAGGCGATGGTTAAGATAGGCGACCCATCGTAAGACAGGGCTCTCTGGATAGCAGTTAGTGTATAAAACACAGAGGGCATTATGAAGAAGCACATCAAAGAAGTTCTGAAGGAACGTATCCTTGTTATCGATGGAGCCATGGGCACCATGATCCAGCGACATAAACTCGAAGAGGAGGATTTTCGCGGGGACCGGTTCCCCAATCACGCACATCCACTTAAGGGGAATAACGATATCTTATCCATCACCCGTCCGGATATCATAAAGGATATTCATCGTCAATACTTTGAGGCCGGGGCCGACATTATAGAAACCAATACATTCAGCGGTACCACTATTGCCCAGGCCGATTATCACCTGGAGGATGCCGTGTACGACATCAACTACGAGTCTGCCCGTATCGCTAAAGAGGTGGCAGATGAGTTTACGGCAAAGGAGCCACATAAGCCTCGGTACGTGGCGGGGGCCATGGGGCCAACCAACAAAACGGCATCACTATCGCCGGATGTAAATAACCCCGGCTTCCGTGCAATTACGTTCGATGAGTTGGCGCAGGCTTTTAAAGATCAGGCGCGTGCGCTTATTGACGGCGGCGTAGATTTACTCCTGCTGGAAACCATTATTGATACGCTTAATGTGAAGGCGGCTCTTTTCGCTATACAGGAACTGTTTGACGAATTGGGGAAAGAATTGCCGGTTATGGTTTCGGGGACAATTACCGACGCCAGCGGTCGTACCCTGTCCGGACAGACTACCGACGCATTCCTTATCTCCGTATCGCACGTGCCGTTGTTGAGCGTAGGGTTGAATTGCGCCCTGGGTGCAAGCGCTCTACGTCCGTATCTGAAGGTGCTGGACGACAAGGCCCCGTTCTTTGTAAGCGCATATCCGAATGCCGGGTTACCCAACGAATTCGGGCATTACGACCAGACTCCTGAAGAGATGGCCGTACAGGTAGAAGAGTACCTGCAGGAAGGGTTGGTTAACATTGTAGGCGGATGCTGTGGTACAACGCCCGACCATATACGTAAAATCGCAGAGGTGGCTGCCCGGTACAAGCCCAGAACGATTGACGTGGCGACTGAAGCTTCGGTCGAAAGCGACGCGTTATAAACCGGGATGGCATTAAGTTGTTTTCGTATTTTCGGAATAAAATAGTAGTTGGTTAACGTCTTAAACTAGATGAGACTGGTGCTAATGCCAGGCTTAGAGGCCCGTGAACAACGGGGTATTTGAAAAAATGGATACTAAATTTTTGCAGCTTAGCGGACTGGAATCCGTTACGATCACGCCCTCATCGAACTTTGTCAATATCGGTGAGCGTACCAATGTTACCGGGTCAGCGCGTTTTCTTAAACTCATCAAGGAAGACAAGTTTGAAGAAGCCCTGGAGGTAGCCCTGGACCAGGTGCGTGGCGGAGCACAGGTGATCGACGTCAACATGGACGAAGGCATGCTTGATTCGAAAGCGGCCATGATTAAGTATCTTAACCTGATGGCCTCTGAACCCGAGATCGCCCGAATCCCAGTCATGGTAGACTCGTCGAAGTGGGACGTTATCGAGGCCGGCCTAAAGTGTTTGCAAGGCAAAGGCATTGTTAACTCCATAAGCCTTAAAACCGGTGAAGAAGAATTTATACGTCAGGCTAAACTGGTAAAGCGCTATGGCGCGGCCGTAGTGGTTATGGCCTTTGATGAACAAGGCCAGGCCGATACGTATGATCGCCGTATTACTATCTGTAAGCGTGCTTACGATATACTGGTAGACCAATTACAGTTCCCCCCGCAAGACATTATTTTCGATCCGAATATTTTCCCGGTGGCAACCGGTATTGAAGAACACCGGAACTATGCTCTCGACTTTTTTAAAGCCACGAAGTGGATACGTACCAACCTGCCTCACGCGCACGTGAGCGGTGGTGTGAGTAACGTGTCGTTCAGCTTCCGGGGTAACCAGAAAGTTCGGGAAGCCATGCATGCCGTATTCCTATATCATGCCATTCAGCACGGTATGGATATGGGTATTGTAAATCCTACCATGCTGGAAGTGTACGATGAGATTGACAAGGGATTGCTGGAGCGGGTAGAAGATGTGTTGCTGAACCGCCGCGACGATGCCACGGAGCGTCTGCTGGAATTTGCTGAAACGGTAAAAGGGTCGGCCAAGAAAAAAGAGCAGGATGACGAATGGCGTAAGGGTACCGTTGAAGAACGCCTCACCCATGCGCTTGTAAAAGGCATTATTGACTTTATTGATGTCGATACAGAAGAGGCCCGTGTAAAATACGGCCGTCCTCTGTTCGTGATTGAAGGTCCGCTGATGAGCGGAATGAACGTGGTGGGCGATTTGTTTGGCGCCGGTAAAATGTTTCTGCCCCAGGTAGTAAAAAGTGCCCGGGTTATGAAGAAATCAGTGGCTTATCTTACGCCGTATCTGGAAGAGGAGAAACGCCTCAGCGGCAGCACACAGAAGTCTGCCGCTAAAGTATTGATGGCAACGGTGAAAGGCGATGTACACGACATTGGTAAGAACATTGTCGGCGTGGTGCTGGCCTGTAACAACTATGAAGTGGTAGACATGGGGGTAATGGTACCTCCTGAAAAGATACTCGAGGCCGCGAAGCGTGAGAATGTAGATGTTATCGGCTTGAGCGGTCTGATCACACCCTCTCTTGACGAGATGGTTTATGTGGCGAAGGAAATGCAGCGAGAGAAGATGCAGTTGCCGTTGCTGATCGGCGGGGCTACCACTTCACGTATACATACAGCGGTAAAGATCGATCCGGTATACGATGGACCGGTGGTGCACGTACTGGACGCGTCGCGTTCAGTGCCCGTAACCAGCGAGCTTATAAGCACGACCACACGGAGCACGTTCAAAGCGAAGATGAAGCAAGAGTATGAACAGTTGCGCCGCGACCACGAAAGCCGTAAAGGCACCAAGAGCTATATAACGCTGGCCGACGCCCGGAAGAACCCGGTTAAGATCGACTGGCAGACAGCAACCTATACCAAACCAAGCTTTACAGGTAGAAAAGTAATTACAGCCTATCCGCTGGAAGAAATTCGGAAATACATTGACTGGACACCGTTCTTTCAGACCTGGATGCTGGCCGGGCGCTATCCTGGTATCCTGACAGACTCTGTGGTAGGGGTAGAAGCAACCAAATTGTTTGCCGATGCCAATGCCATGCTGGACGACGTTATCGCAAAGAAAAGCCTTACCGCCAGTGGCGTATTGGCGTTCTACCCGGCAACCGCCAAGGGTGACGATGTTGAACTGTATAAAGAGCAGGGCGATACAGACGCGTTCGCGACGTTCCACTTCCTGCGGCAGCAAAACAAAAAGGCTCAGGGGCTGCCCAACTTCTGTTTGTCTGACTTCGTGTCTCCCGACCACGGTAAAGACTACTTCGGTATGTTTGCCGTAACAGCAGGGTTGGGTCTGGAGCCTTTGGTAGAACATTATAAGTCTATTCAAGACGACTACTCGGAGATTATGATAAAGGCTATCGCCGACCGTCTGGCAGAGGCGTTTGCCGAGGTACTACATGAGCGTGTACGGCAGGAGTTGTGGGGCTATGCCGGCAACGAGCACCTTAGCAACGACGATTTGATTGACGAAAAGTATACCGGTATCCGCCCGGCGCCGGGCTATCCGGCATGCCCTGATCACACCGAAAAGAGATTGCTGTTTGATCTGCTCGATGCCGGAGAAGCTGGTATTATCCTTACAGAATCCTATGCCATGTATCCTGCTGCGGCCGTAAGCGGCTTCTATTTCTCTCACCCTGATTCTAAATATTTCGGTCTTGGCAAGATCGAAAAAGACCAGGTTGAAGACTATGCAAAGCGCAAAGGCATGAGTGTAGCCGAAATTGAAAAGTGGCTATCGCCGAACCTCAGTTACGACCTCTAAGACCCTTATTCAAACCATACTTGTTTCATTTTATCTTTACCTGTATTTCATGAAAGTCGTTGATCACATTAAGCAAGCTAACGGGAAGACTTTGTTCACTTTAGAGATCCTCCCGCCGCTGAAGGGTGAGAATATTAAGAATCTGTTTGATAATATGGATCCGTTGATGGAGTTCAAACCTCCGTTTATCGATGTTACCTATCACCGGGAAGAATACGTTTATAAGAAGAAGGAGAACGGTTTGTTGGAAAAGCGCTCTACACGGAAACGTCCGGGTACGGTAGGTATTTGCGCGGCCATTCAAAATAACTATAAGGTTGATACCGTGCCGCACATAATCTGTGGCGGGTTTAGCCGTGAAGAAACAGAGAACGCGCTGATCGATCTACATTTTCTGGGTATCGATAATGTATTGGTATTGCAGGGCGATGGTATAAAGAACGAAGGCCGTTTTGTGCCCGAGCCCGATGGGCATAAGTATGCATCGGATCTGTTACAGCAAGTAATGAACATGAATCAGGGGAAGTACCTGGATGAAGACCTCCAGCACATGGCTCCTACAAATTTCAGCATCGGCGTTGCGGGTTATCCGGAAAAACACTTTGCGTCGCCAAACCTGAAAACTGATCTTAAATATCTTAAACTTAAGGTCGATCTGGGCGCGGAGTACATTGTGACTCAAATGTTTTTCGATAACCGGAAGTATTTCGACTTTGTAGACCGCTGCCGTGAGGCGGGCATCAACGTGCCCATTATACCCGGTATCAAGCCTATTACAACGAAAGCGCAGACGAATATTTTGCCTACGATATTTAAAATTGACCTTCCGGAAGAACTTGCCGACGAAATCGAAAAGTGTAAGGACAACAATGCCGTGAAAGAGGCAGGTGTTGAGTGGGCGGTTCAGCAATCGCGGGAATTGATTCAGAAAGGCGTTCCGACCCTCCATTTTTATTCGATGGGTAAGTCTGACCCGATCTACAGAATAGCGAAAGAATTATTTTAGATTAACTTAGCGCCTTGCCTTGTTTTAGAGGTACGGTTCTAATGAAAAAACGGATTGCTCTCGGAATTGTACTGCTGCTGGGATGTGTAGGCTACGTATGCGGGCAGCAGTACAAAATTGATTCGCTTAACCTGGTTTTGCGCAAAACATCGGGCACAGAACGGGTGGATCTTTTAAACCGATTATCATTTGCCTATACACTGGCAATGGCGCCAGAGGCCGAAAAGGCAGCCACCGAGGCCGTTCAGCGTGCGCGTGAGTTGCAATATGAACCCGGGTTGGCAGAAGGTTTCAAAAACCTGGCGTTAGCATATCAAACCCGTAGTGAGTTTGCCCTGGCCATGGACTACAGTTACCAGTCGCTCAAGCTCTACGAAGCGTTGAGAGATAAGCCTGGCCAGTCTAAAGTACTGAACAATCTTGCCCTTATCTTACTGGAACAACGGGAGTTTGAACGATCCCGCGACTTCTCGCTCCGTTCCATTCGGTTGAAACGTGAATGCGGGGATAGCCTGGGCGTGGCGAACTCTATGTTGGCTCTGGCCGAATACAATCGCTTTACCGGTAAATATTCAGCCGCGTTGCGCCTTAGCCAAACAGCTTTAGAACGCTACAGCGACATGCATAACGACTGGGGCATGTGTTATGCGTTCTATCACATTGGCGAAATCTACCAGGACGAAAAGAAGTATCCGCTCGCGTCTTCCTACTATTACGATGCCGAACGTATGGCGCGGTTGATGAACGATCACCAGCAGATCATCAATGTATACAAACGGCTCGGGCAGATATTTCTGGCCGATAACAAATTTGACTCTGCGTACTCCTATTTCCATCGAACACTTTATCTGGCCCGCAAGCGTAACCACCGCAGCAATGAAATGGAAGGGTGTCAATTCCTGGCCGAGTATTATGTGGCTACGGGAAACCTGGATTCAGCGCTGCACTATACACGTACTGCCGCAGCCCTGGAGCGCGAGATCTTTACCAATCAGCGTCGTGAGCAAGTGGCCACGATGCAGATGTTGTATGATTTTGAGAAGAACGAACGCGAGCTGGAATACCAAAAGAAACAAATTCGCCGGCAGTGGGTGGCCATCACCGGTGTTACTCTTATCCTGGCCCTGTCGGTTATCTTTGGTTATAAGCTTTACTTACTGAACCGCAATAACCGCAAAGCAAAGGAGGATCTGATAAAGCTCAATGTCGAGATCAACGCCATGAATGAAAACCTGGAGGAGATCGTGCAACAGCGTACGGAGGAGATCAAACGGCAACACGAAAAGCTGGTAGGCTACGCGTTCTTTACTGCGCACGAAGTACGCGGTCCACTGGCGCGTATACTCGGCCTGATTGAGCTGGCAAAGCTTAAAGAGCTTGGTGACGACGACCGGAGGCAGATCATGACGCGACTCGAAACAGCTGCGAACGAACTGGATGAGGTAATACGAACAACCAATCGCAAATTGGAGAACAACCGGCCGTTGTAATGCCGAATCCCGGAAACCGGCCATAATCGAGCATTCCTGGCCTCATTTTTTATCAAGTACTGTCAAAACTCTCAGTACGATGAAAAAATCAATTCTTTTCAGTCTTTTCTTGATGCTCTCAGTAATGTTGACGGGATGTGAGATTGTTGGCGATATTTTTGGAGCGGGCGTCTACACCGGCATTTTTCTGGTAGTATTTGTCATTGTTGTAATTGTGATTATTGCCGCGCGTATTTTTAAGCGCTAGGTTTTGTATAGTGTTGGCTTTAGATAAGGAATAACCTTTCTTTGCGCCACAATGGAGACACGGAAGGAACAGGTATATAAACTTTGTCATACGTTTATAGACGAACGTATTGCGATGCTACGTGAAGCCATTGCGGGTGCGCAGGCTTCGGCCAACGAAGAAACCAAAAGCAGTTCGGGCGATAAGTATGAAACCGGTCGGGCCATGGCCCAGCTGGAAATAGAAAAATTTAGCGAACAGCTGGGGGAGGCGCGTCGCATAAAACAGACCTTATCACAACTTGTACTGGCTACACCTGGTGATATCGTGCAGAACGGTAGTCTGGTCTGGACAGATCAGGGTAATTTTTTTATTAGCGTCAGTGCCGGGCAATTTGTGCTCGGCGGAAACACCATCTATGCCATCTCGGCTGCGTCGCCCATCGGTGCTGTGCTTTTGGGCAGGAAAGCAGGCGATACTTTCGAATTTCGGGGTAAAAAAACGGTCATTCGTACCATAGAATGAGTAGTAAAGCGCTTTTCTGTAGGTTTCATTGCATTTCATCTATTTTGTGACGTAATTAAGCTACTGCTTTACGTCTGGTGTGTTGCTTGTTAGTTACGGGTTAATTCGGAACCTATTGTTTCTATAAAACGGTTATACGTCCATGAATAAAGCATTCCTCCACCAGCTTTACCAGGCGCACCAGGCTTGTCCTACATGCCCTTCGCCGTCAGAAGTATCCGCATTTTTTGTGTCGCTGCTTGAAATGTTATTTCCTGATTATACGCAGCGATCGTTCTCGTCAGAGCAATCCTTTCAAGATCATGTTAAGACGCTACAAACAGAACTTGAACATATTCTGCGGTATAACCTGCCTCAGGGGGCCAATGCGTTCGAGCTGGCAGAACGATTCTTTGCTGATCTTCCCGAACTGTATGAAACCATCAGTCACGATGTTACCGCGATGTATACCGGCGACCCTGCGGCTCATAGTCGCAGCGAGGTTATTCGTACCTATCCCGGGTTCTACGCTATTGCCGCCTATCGCGTAGCGCATGCGTTGGTGCAACTGGGGGTCCCCGGTATTCCGCGTATTATTACGGAACATGCGCACAGTCGCACGGGGATAGATATCCATCCCGAGGCACGCATCGGTGATTACTTCTGTATCGATCACGGCACCGGTATTGTTATCGGACAGACCACTACTATTGGTAATCATGTAAAGTTATATCAGGGTGTTACCCTGGGCGCTTTAAGCGTGAACAAGGAGGATGCACAACGTAAACGCCACCCGACGCTCGAAGATCATGTCGTGGTATATGCGGGAGCTACAATTCTGGGGGGAGATACCGTTATCGGCCAGGGAAGTATCATTGGCGGTAACGTATGGATTACACGCAGTGTGCCGGCCAATTCAAAGCTGTATTACCAGGCGCGCATGTTTAATGACAATACCCATGAAACCGATCTTGTTATTTTTAAAGCACACGAAGCATGAGGTTGATAGAACTTATTGGGAACACCCCCCTGGCAGAATTGCAACATATACCCGTACGGAAAGGCGTAACTATCCTTGCGAAGCTGGAAGGCGATAACCCTGGAGGCAGCGTAAAAGACCGCGCCGCATACGGTATGATCCGGGGCGCTTTAGAGCGTGGTGATATTCAAAAGGGATCAAAGCTCGTAGAGGCTACCAGCGGAAACACCGGTATAGCACTCGCTATGATAGCCAGCCTCATGGGGCTGGATATGACGCTGATCATGCCCGATAATTCGACGCGTGAACGGGTACTGGCAATGGAAGCCTACGGTGCACGTGTGATTCTTACCCCTGCTGAAAAAACAATTGAATACTCCCGTGAGCTTGCGGAACAGATGGCTCGTGACGAGGACTATTTCATACTGAATCAGTTTGCGAACGCCGACAACTATCGCATGCACTATGAGACTACCGGCCCCGAGATCTGGCGGGACACGCAAGGGACTGTAACCCATTTTGTATCCGCTATGGGTACCACCGGTACGATTATGGGAGTGTCGCGTTATCTGAAAGAACAGAACCCGGCCTTACAAATCGTAGGAACACAGCCTACCGATGGTTCATGTATTCCAGGTATACGCCGCTGGTCGCCCGAGTTTTTGCCGAAGATATTCGAACGTGAACGTGTCGATCGTATTGTAGATGTAGAAGAAAAAAGTGCCCGCGAATATACACGCCGGCTTGCCCGCGAAGAAGGCATACTGGCTGGAATGAGTTCCGGAGGTGCGCTTAGCGCGGCGGTTAGGATTGCGTCAGAAATTGATTCAGGCGTTATCGTGTTTATCGTGTGCGATCGTGGAGACCGCTACCTGAGCTCAGATCTGTTTACTGCCTGAGGTAAGGGCTTAGCGTTTATTGGCCTTCTCTTGTTGCTTCTTTTCTTTCTCCTTTTGCTTGTTGCGTTTCTCCCGGCGGCGTTCGGCTTCTTTCCGTTCATCTCGTGCATCATCGTTCTTAGACGGCACGGGTAATTTATCGATATTGTAGGCAGACTTGATGCCAGAGAAGACAGACTTCCACCAATAGTTGAATATGGAACGTTTGGTATCGCGGTAGAACAGGATCGTTCCCGTTTTATCATCAATGCTTACGTTTTCATCCATATTCTTCTTCACAATAAACGTATTCAATAGCAGCGTTTTAACCACACTAACGGTGGCTTTACTATCTTTTTCCCGAAGCGTCGATACCTTAAGATCTTTATAATTCAATTCGACGAGGCCGTCTGAACGTTTCATTGTATAAGCAAAGCGGAACTTCATATTCGTCATAGTGCCGGATTCTATTCTCGCTTTCGCATTAGGACCAAGCATGGCGTTTAGCCTGGGTAGCGAAAAGTTACGTAGCGATCCCGCTGCCTTACAGGCCTGCGTGGTATCGGCCGGAAATGTAAAGTGCACCGCCAAATCACCTTTTCCCATAAACTGAGCTTTGGTGTCCATCACGATGTCCTGTTTCAGTTCTGGATCGTTGTGTATGTTGGTGATAGTTGCCGTGAGTTTGTCGAAGTAAACATGTCCGGCAGAGTCTCCGCTAACCGGGTACTCCTCATATTTTACATAGCTTTCCGTAAGCCTTAGTGTGTCTGCCTGAAGTGCGAAGGGAAGCTTCTGAAGAAAATTCATTGGTAGGCGCGTATGAAAGTCTTTTATAAACGGATATCGCTTATCGCGGAACACGTTAAGACGGAAGCTGAAGGCGGCATTTGATACGCGGACTGTGAGGTCGGGCGTGTGACTGAACCGCAAACCATGGATGCGCATTGACGGGATAAGACCGTCGATGCGATCGGTTTGTTTGGCCGACAGCCGCATGAATTTTTGTCTTGGATACAGGGGTATGATCGCAAGTGAATCCATGGCGAACTCTCCCTCGGTAAGTTTAAGTCGCGCGGAAGCAATTGTGAAACGGTAAAATGTTTTGGGTGCTGAAACTGCTATTTTACGAAATGCCACATCAGCGTCGTACCACGCCAGGGAGTCCCCCGTTTTTTCAAGACCAAGGTGTTGCACGTTAAGATCGAATGAGGCGGTATTCAACGAATCGCGGTTCAGGCTGTCCATTACAATAAGGGCCGCCCGGCTAATGTCAATGTCATCAACGTGAATACCTTCCAGGAATGCACGTCGGCTTTTCGAGTTTGGTACGGTGGAATGAGAGCGATAGGTAATTCGTGGATTGTCGAGGGTTATGCTTCGGATGGCCAGTGACCTGTCGACAATAAAGGGCATTATACGGACTCCGCTGACCCGAAGGCCGGGCACATCTGCCTGAATATTAAAGAGACTGCTGTCTTTACGAATGGCTACATGAAGGTTGGATACTGAAATACTCCCGTTCCAGGGATTCAGGTGGATAGAGTCAAACTCCAGAATAATTCCATCCTTTTGAAGATTCATCACACGCTCGCGTAAAGAATTCTTGATTTCGCGAAATAAGAGGTAGCGGCCCACAAAGAAGGCTACCACCAATAGAATAAGCGTAATCAGTAGGAACCGGAAGAACCGGTATTTGGGTTTACGTTCAGCCATGATAATTGTTAAAGGTGTAGCCTACCGGTAACCTCAGGCGGCAGACTCTACGGGTACATCGCGTAGCTCTTGCCGGAACGCCCGGGAGAGTCCATCGAAGTTATCCAGATCTATAAGCTTATACAAATGTTTCAGCGTAAGGATGATAACCGATAATGTCTGCACCTCGCTTTTGAAAAGGAATTTGCGGTTGCGTTTATCTCGTTCCATCACCAGGCTAACCAGCTCGTCTAGGTGTTGCACCTGTACCTGGGATTCTGCCTGTTTCCAGTTGGAAGCGAACACCAGTTTTAAGAAGTCAGGAAGCTCATTCATTAACGTAGTGGCGTTGGATAACGTGAGCGTTTGTCGAAGCGCCTGCAATACCGAAGCTACCAGTTGTATCGCTTCCGTTGTATTGATGAAAAGCTCTTTCTTAATCTGGTTGATCAATGCGATCTCGTCCTGGTCGAGCGTAGAGTAGTTTGTTTGTGTCATAGGTCTTTTGTGAGTAAAGCGTTTGATTAAGGGTATACATTTCTGTACCATTCATAAAAAGGGGTAAATGTGTGGATAAGCGGTCCTTCGCCGCCGTCGAAACGTTAAGAACCTAAAAATGGTGTAGAGTTATACCACGATGTGTGAAAAAAAGTCTACTGCAAAAATGGTTGGAAGCATGATCCGGGAGCCTTGTCGCGCTGGAACAGTTATTGAGCCCTGCATAATTGGTTTTATTAGGAATCAGGGATTTAAACTATTCAAGCTATGGAAACAGATTCAGATGTTCAAAATGTCGCACAGACGCAGCTGGACAACCGGATGGCCAAGGCCAAGCCGGTGAAGCTTGGCTGGACCACCGAAGAAACTGAACGGATCTCAATCGTTCTGAATGAACTGCTGGCGAACTATAGTGTGCACTATCAGAAGCTTCGAAACTACCACTGGAATGTTAAAGGATCAGACTTTTTTGATCTCCACGTAGAGTTCGAGAATCAATACAATGAAGCGCGCGATACTATCGACGCTATCGCCGAGCGTATCCGCGTGTTTGGAAAAACTCCATTAAGTACTATGAAGGACTACCTTGAGATTTCGGAAATAAAAGAGACGACCCCTGATCTTTCTTCCGATATCATGGTTCGCGAACTTCTTAGCGATTACCGTATTTTGTTGCAATACCTTTTTGCGGTTGTAGATGTCGCCGTTGATCAGGGTGACTCGGGTACGGAGGAAATGATAAAAGTGTATATCAATAGCCTCGAAAAGCATCATTGGATGATGTCGGCGTTTCTGGCAAAGTAACCTATGATGAGAGCAAATTCCTTTGTTTTCCCAATAGGCGAGGCAAAGGAATTTGTATGTTTAACCGGATAATAATCAGTGAAATCAATACGTTACGTTGTTCTGGCGTGTATTTTTTAAGCTTTGAGTTACATGATAAGGAAATTTCAGGAAAGGGTTCGTTCGTTGTGGCGGACTTTTATTGCATATTATTCATCCCGGTCGCTGGCCGGTAAACTGTTACTGCCCGTTGCCGGTGTCGCTACGTTGATTATAGGCGGTGTGATACTACTGTTTATAATGGTATGGTCTGGTTTACTCGGGCCTTTACCCGGACACGAGGAATTACAGCAGGTTGAGAATCCGGTGGCGTCTGAGGTATACAGTGCGGACAGTGTATTGCTGGGCCGCTACTTTGTACAGGAACGATCTGATGTTTCATATAACCAGCTGCCACCGAACCTTATAAAGGCCCTTATTGCTACGGAAGATACCCGCTTTTATCAACACGGCGGCATCGATACGAAGAGCTTCTTTCGCGTACTCGTTAAGAGTCTGTTACTACAACAGGAAGGATCAGGAGGAGGAAGTACAATAACCCAACAATTGGCTAAGAACCTCTATCCGCGTAAGCGTTACGTGTTTTTATCCTTACCGATTAATAAAATAAGGGAGATGATTGTTGCGCGACGTCTTGAAGCGCTATACGATAAACCGGCGCTGCTAACGCTGTATCTGAATACTATTCCTTTTGGCGATAACACATATGGTATTGAAGCGGCGGCGCAACGTTTTTTTTCTATACCGGCCCGCTCGCTTTCTGTTGAGCAAGGTGCTGTGCTTGTCGGCATGCTGAAAGCAACTTATGGTTATAACCCTCGTTTGTTTCCGGAGCGCGCGTTACGACGCAGGAACACGGTGCTTGCGCAAATGAATAAGTATGGCCACCTTTCGAACGACAGTTTGGAACTACTCAAGGGCCGGCCATTGGAATTACAGTATAACCGCATAACCCATCATTCTGGATTGGCGCCCTACTTCCGCGAACATATTCGTCAGGAACTGGTTGCCTGGTGTAAAGCGCACCAACGAAAAGATGGTACGCCTTATAACCTTTATACTGATGGTTTGAAAATCTATACAACGATCGACTCGCGCATGCAACAGTACGCAGAGGAAGCTGTACGGATCGAGATGGCGGGTATACAGGAAAAGTTCGATGCACACTGGAGGAAGAGCGATCCGTGGAAGGCCAGTCCTGCAGTAGTGACTGATGCTGTGAAACGTTCTGAACGCTACCAGCGATTACGTGAGCAAAATGTTTCGGAAGACGAAATCCGTCGCATTATGGAGACTCCGGTGCCGATGACGATTTTTACCCAGCACGGTGAGAAAGAAGTTACCATGAGTCCTTTGGATTCGATTAAGCACTACCTCCGTTTTCTTAACGCGGGTGTACTTGCGGTAGAACCGCAGACCGGAGCCGTTCGGGTGTGGGTAGGGGGGATCAATCATAATTTCTTTCAGTACGACCACGTTAAACAGAGCACGCAGCGGCAGGTGGGTTCTACTTTTAAGCCTATTGTGTACGCGGCGGCTCTGGAGCAGGGCATGAGCCCGTGCGACTACACGTCCGCCGAAAAGACGGTGTATACCAATATGGACGAATGGACACCGGAGAATACGGAAGAAAACTACGATCTGAAATTTTCGATGGAGGGAGCTCTGGCTTATTCGGTAAATACAGTATCTGTGAAAATTCTGGAGCGCGGTGGAATTCAGAATACAATAGCCCTTGCGAGGCGCATGGGCGTATCAGGCGAGCTGCCGGCAGTACCCTCGCTGGCGCTGGGCGTCGCCGATCTTTCGATGACTGAAATGGTTCGGGCCTACGCGTGTTTTGCCAATGCAGGCAAGGCGGTTACGCTGTCATACCTCACCGCGATAACCGATCATAACGGCAAGCCGCTGGAAGTATTCAAAGCCGCTGCTAAAGGAGAACAGGCGCTCTCGCCCACAACGGCGGCGCTTATGGTACGCATGCTTAAACGGACTGTCGATCAGGGTACAGCATCGGGCATGAGAACGCGGTATGGCGTACATAACGATATGGCGGGAAAGACGGGCACTACCCAAGGTAACGCAGACGGCTGGTTTATGGGTATAACACCTAACCTCGTTATGGGGGCGTGGGTGGGATCAGACGATCCACGCATTCGTTTTCGCACCACAGCCCTAGGGCAAGGCGCGCGTACAGCACTTCCCATTGTTGCGCAATTCTTTAAACAAGCCAATTCCGATGAATCACTGAGTCGGTATACGCAAGCGCATTTTGCAGCGTTACCGCCCGGCGCAGAAGGTAAACTGGGATGCGATCTGTATAGATCAGATAAAACTTTTCTGCAGAAAATCTTTGGAAAAAAGGAGAAAGAGAACCGACAGAACTTCGGTGATTCGCCCAAGCAAAAGAAAGGGTTTCTGAAGCGGCTCTTCAGCAAACCGTGACGCATTGAGTAGGGATCTCTACAAGCTCAATGCGCAGCAAGTACAGCGGTACATGTGGAGAGAAAAGGGCACAAGATTTTTACTTGTCAATCCATAATTAACTATTAAGATTATGAAAACAGTTCGTATAACTTTGGTAGTGGCTGCCGCCATGTTGTTGAATGTAACGGCATTTAGTCAGGCAAAGCCTTCGGAGCAGGCCATTGAAACGAAGAAGAACACGCCGGTAAAAAATATTGAAAACATTATTGGCGCATGGAAAGCTACGCGTGTTTATAACGGCAATAAGGAGATCGGTGTGGATTCAACCGGTATGCAATGGGTTGAGTTTTCACCGGAAGGAAAGTATACTGCTAAGTCAAAAGCACGGGCATCGGAGGCGGGCTCGTACCGTTTGAATGAGGGCCAATCGAGGCTGTATCTTGAAACGAAAGACAGCAAGAATCCGATTGAGTGGGTTGTGAGTTTTAAGGATAATACGATGACGCTAACCAGCAATGTGGGGTCTGATAAGGCTCACGCGCAGCAGGTGCGTTATGTGTTTGTTAAAACAAAAGAAGGTTTAAGTACAAATAAGTAGCTGAGTATAGTTTTCCTCAACGCATACCAGACGCGTTTACGCGCACAACGGCAGGCCGGTGGATGTGATGGCTCTACCGGCCTACCTTTTTTCAGTGGCACAAAGATTTATTGTTTAGCTCAAATGCTTATTTCATGACGTTTCCAGGACTCATAAATACCCAAGAACGGCTAGGTTACGAAGAAGGGGCCATTACCAAACTACGCGCACTTATTGAGTCTGCGAAGATTTGTATGTTCACCACAAGCTTGTTGCAATGGCCGCTTGAATCGCGGCCCGCAGATTGGCAAACGATCGATGAGCGTGGAAACATTTGGTTTTTTAACGGCAACCTGGCCAGCACGGGCACTGCAGATAGTGACGAGCCCGTCGTACCCCACGTCCAGGTGTTTTATTCGAATGCCGGACGGTCCGAATTTCTGAGCCTAATTGGCAACGCAACAATCAGTAGTGATCCTGAATCGGAGCTGCAACTTATAGCGTCGCCAGAGACGGCCCGTTGGCTGAAGTTGTTTAAATCCGATACTTCACGACAGCTTATTAAATTCACTCCAGTAGAAGCTTACTATTGGGACAATGCGTACAATACTATGATTCCATTGTTGAGGTCTGTCGCTTAGCTTAACGGCACTATCATGATATCAGCGCTATTGAATATGTTTCCAATTGGATAATAAAGGTCCGCTCTCGCCGTAAACCGGATCCAATACAGGCATAGGCAGTTTACGAATATTATTGATAGCCTTCTCCCGCTCCTGGTCATGGCCGTAATTCATATCGTATTCCTGCCCTTTTGGGTAAGCTCCAATACACAGGAAATTATCGTAAACATCTATGCTCTTATGAGCCACGCCCGCTGGAATAATAACGACATCTCCTTTCTCCAGCAGCAGTGCAACACCACCAGGGCCGCCAAACTGAATACGCGCACTGCCTTGAAAGATTCCAAGTACCTCGTGGGCTGTGCTATGGTAATGGTGATACGAGTAAATGCCGTCTTGCCAGGAATTAGTCCATCCATTGCTTTCAAAAATTTCCTCAACAATTAAGCCAGCACCAAGTGGAGGTAGCTCCAGCGCCTGTACGTACACCAATACCGGTAACAGGCCATTATTAGGGAATTTGCTATCGTCGAACAATGTGTGCCGTACAATGTTGATATGCTGGATAGCTTTTATCTTCGCGTGATTGTCAACAAGGATCATAGCGATGGGGTTT
>Ga0065165_1001125_pt1 | contig 31436 bp, 34 predicted proteins | sample AraplaMF_Cvi_mMF_FD_63813 | JGI IMG/M metagenome (GOLD analysis project Ga0065165, IMG submission 63813) | Arabidopsis root microbial communities from the University of North Carolina, USA - plate scrape MF_Cvi_mMF (version 2) (version 3) | ecosystem: Host-associated > Plants > Roots >... | reverse complement strand
GATTCAAAGATTATTCGCTGCATGCCGGCAATATAGGTTTAATCGATCAATACCCGTATTTATCTTTCCACAAGCCGCGCAAGTAGCGGCGCAACTCTTCTTCGCGGGCATTGTTTCCGGGCTCGTAGAATTTGGTTCCTTTCAGTTCGTCGGGCAGAAATTCGGTGTGGGCGAAGTTGTTTTCGTAGCTGTGGGCATACTGATAGTCTTTGCCGTAGCCCATGTTCTTCATGAGTTTGGTGGGTGCATTGCGTATGGACAACGGCACGGGCAGATCGCCGGTTTGGCTTACGGCGCTCATGGCTTTGTTTATGCCCATGTAGCTGGCGTTGCTCTTGGGCGACGATGCGAGGTAGACCACACACTGCGCCAGGATTATGCGTGCTTCAGGGTGACCTATAAACTGAACGGCCTGGAATGTATTGGTGGCCATGATGAGCGCGGTGGGGTTGGCGTTGCCAATGTCTTCAGACGACAGGATGACCAACCGGCGGGCAATGAATTTAACATCTTCGCCGCCTTCTATCATGCGGGCGAGGTAGTACAGGCCCGCGTTAGGGTCGCTGCCGCGGATGGATTTGATGAAGGCCGATATAATGTCGTAATGCTGCTCGCCGCTTTTATCGTATATGGCGATGTGTTTCTGGGCAAGCTCCATAACGAGATCGTCGGTAATGACTACGTCGCCGGGTACGGCTTCGGTAATGAGTTCCAGCAGGTTGAGCAGCTTTCGTCCGTCGCCACCGGATATATTGAGCATGGCCTGGTGTTCTTTTATTTCGACGTGCCGCTTCTTGAGCTGCTCGTCGCGTTCGAGGGCCTGGTGTATAAGTTGGAGCAGTTGGTCTTCGCCCAGGGCGCGCAGGGTATACACCTGTGAGCGTGAGAGCAGGGCCGAGTTTACTTCGAAGGAAGGATTTTCGGTGGTTGCGCCGATGAGCGTTATGGTACCTTTTTCTACGGCGCCCAACAGCGCATCCTGCTGCGACTTGTTGAAGCGGTGAATCTCGTCGATGAAGAGTATTGACCGGGGCGACTGCCTGGCTTTTTCGATTACTTCGCGTACATCTTTTACACCGGCGCTTACGGCGCTGAGGGTATGGAAGGGCTTCTTTACTTCGTTGGCAATTATATTCGCGATAGTGGTTTTGCCCACACCGGGCGGGCCCCACAGGATCATTGACGGAACGTTGCCGGACTGGATGGCTCGGCGGATTATGCCCGTAGGGCCGGTAAGGTGCTCCTGCCCTACCAGATCGTCAAGCCGCACGGGGCGCATGCGCTCCGCCAGCGGAAGTCGGGAATTCAATAACACCGTAAATACTGGTTTAAAATAAACATCAAAACCGCCCCAGTTCCGCCTATCGGGCAGGAAGCGGGGCCACATACGCATCGTACGCTACGACGCAAAAACAGTAGGACAAAATTAATCAGAATACCGGAATCGGTAGGGAACCGTTGGTGTAAAGCCCGTAAAATGCCTTTTTTCGCCGGTTTGGGGCGGACTAGTTTTCCAGGTACTGGTTAAGCCGTTCGATAAGTTTGTGAATTTCTACAGGCTTGGCAAAGTAGTCATCAAAGCCATCGTTCAGAAAACGGTCTTCGTCTTCCGGCTGCGCGTACGAGGTTATGGCGATAACGCGTACATCTTTGTAGCGTAGGTTGGCTTTTACAGCCTTAAGCACTTTGGTGCCGTCTATCTTGCCCTTGCCCAGGTGCACATCCATCAGGATGATATCGAAATCTTCTTTCTCGATAATTTCAAGACATGCTTCGCCATCGGCCACGCGGGTTACGCTAAAGTCGTAGCCCAGCAGCTTCTCCATAACCATTGCGTTGATCTCGTCGTCTTCAACGTACAATACTTTCCTCATGTAACGGCAATATAATTTCGAACGTAGTTCCTTGTTCTTTAACAGACTTTACTCTTATCTCACCATCCAACAGCTCAATGTATCGTTTAGAAATGGAAAGACCAAGCCCTGCACCTTCATAGTTTCTATTTCTCCCTGAACTCTCCTGTTCAAAGGCATTGAACACGCGGGGTAAAAATTCCGCAGTGATACCAATACCTGTATCCTGTACACAAATAACGAAAAAGTTCTCTCGTGTATCATCACGTTGTAAAGAAATAACTATGCCGCCTTTGTTTGTAAACTTCACGGCATTGTCAATAATACACGTTAGGGCATAACTTACCATAACTTCGTCGGTCTGACATGTGAACTGATTATGGGGTTCTACGTCCAGGGTGAGCCCTTTTGCTTTTACCTGCTCGTCAAACGATCGCGCACAGGTGTTGATGAGCGCCGTAATGTCTACCGCGCGCAGGCGGATATCGCTGCGCTGGGCCTCCAGGCGCGACAGGCTAAGGATGCTGTTTACGGTATTGAGCAACCTGCGGCCGCTCTGGTACTGCATGCGCGAGTATTTCTTAAGGTCTTCGTTTGGCGCTTCGCGTTCTATAACCTGGCTAAGCCCGAGGATACCGTTTATGGGCGTACGGATCTCATGCGACATGCTCGATATAAAGTTGCTCCTGAGGCGGTTGATCTCTTCGGCCATTTCTTTGGCCTTCTTCATCTCTTCTACGGACTGACGCACCTGTGCTTTGGCCAGCGCAAACGATTTGTGGTAATGGTAGATAAGGTATGTGATGATGAAGAACACGACGACCAGGGTGGCCATAATTTCTATAAACGCCATTTGTTGTGGCGGCCCTGAGCGTAGTGTTACGCCGGCATGCTTCAGTACAAAGTGTGCGATGATGGGCAGTATATGAAGTACGCTGTAGAATATACCGCACCGGCTGCCCAGCAGGTGAAAGGCAAACAGGATGTTGCAAACGGTGAGCAGCGCGATGAAGAAGTTATACGAATCGAACAGGTAGATGTTGAGGTTATTGTTGGCCCATGAGATAAGGATGAGCACATGACAAACGACGTCGAGCGATTTCTTCTCGCGGATGTAGAATAACGCGCCGATGAAAAGGCCCGCGATTACCGCGCTTTTTATAAGCTGGTGATGGTAGCCCATAGCCAGGTAGATGGAGAAGAAGATGCCGAGCGACGCTATGGCCAGCGCGAGTATTGCAAAGACCAGGCGGATACTGGCCTGCCGCAATACATCTGACTCTGAGCGAAGGTAGTCGCCAATAAAGTATTCCCGTAAAAAATTCATATCGCTTACTGCCTGAGCTCCTTACTATCGCAGACGTTGTTTTTCTACGCCTTCCATGGTTATGCGTACGGGCTTGATGTGTCCGTCGGCGTCGAATTCCATTTTATCAATACACGTGGCCCGGTGGTTAGCGTGTGTTTCGCTTAACGGACGACGGTGGTATATGATATACCATTGGTCTTTACCGGGTATCTGGATTACGGAATGATGGCCGGCGCTGGTGGCAATGGCAGGATCCTGTTGCAGAATTTTCCCAATTCGTTTAAAAGGTCCAAGCGGCGAATCGGCGATGGCGTAGGCTACGGAGTAATTCGGTCCACCCCAGCCTCCTTCAGACCACATGAAGTAGTATTTGCCGCCGCGCATGAACATGAACGGGCCTTCTACATAGCCTTCGGGAGTAACCGATTTGAAGGTGCTTCCATCTTCGAACGGCACAAAACCGGTAAACGTGTCGTTAAGGCGGGCTACGTTGCAATGTCCCCAGCCGCCGTAATAGATATAGTATGTGCCGTCGGTATTGCGGAACACGAACTGATCGATGGGCTGCGCACCGTGGTAAAATTTATCGATGAGGGGCTTGCCCAGCAGGTCTTTAAAAGGTCCTTGTGGCTTATCGGCCACGGCCACGCCTATGCCGCCGTACTCCTGATCGTTCTGAATGTCGTTTCCGCCGAAGAACAGATAGTATTTACCACCTTTCTCAACGACAGCAGGTGCCCATAGGGCACGTTTTACCCACTTCACACCGCTTGTGTCCAGCACGTGTTCGTGCTTTGTCCAGGTCACCAGGTCGGGAGACGAGAAGGCGTCCATGTGCACCTGCTCTTCATAGCGGGCGGAATATGTGGGATAGATCCAATAGTTCTTGCCGAATATGATGGCTTCCGGATCGGCATACCAGCCTGGGAATATAGGGTTTCCGGATGTTGTCTCCTTTTTAGCGGCGGGAGCCTGAGCGAGCAGCGAAAGTGTGGCGCCGAGCCATACACTGCCGAGTAGGATAGACTTTTTAAGCATAAGGGTTTAAAAATAGGGTATTCTGCTAAAAATGTTACACCAGCTGTAGAAATCTATTCGCCGGGCGCAAAAAAGTAACGCTATATATACCCGGACGATTACGCGGGGAGCCATGGAGTAGTGTATAAAAAGAAATATCCGGCCTAGATACTGACCGGATATTCTTAAAAATCCTCATTCAAATTTTACCTGTACCTAAAAATTTCACGAGGTCCCTATGCGGATTGTTATCCGAACGGGAGTTAAAACCAACGTCTCAATTCTTCACACCTGTGAAAATTGTTAGTGTACGTTTTTCTGATAAAATGTGCGTGGGACTAGACATGGTACCTCCTTTCTTTTGGTTCAACATAAGCGAACCGGTGCGGCCCAACTAACTTATGGGCGTTACCCGCTGCCGACAGCGACCGCTGTCATAGGTGTTAACGCCCGACGGTTCAAAATAGTTGCATAACGCTCCGGCGATCGTGCCGCCTGACATCCGCCCGAAAATTCGTGTTGACGCGGACGACCTGGCAGACTATTTTGCACGCTCTCTTAAAATAATACTATGCGCATCGCTTTCGCCGCGTTTGCCAACCAGCCTGCCATTGCGGCCGACGAGCAGTCGCTCGCCGCTTACCTTGCGGAACAAAACATTACGGTTGTGCCCGTTGTGTGGGATGACCCGAACGCCGACTGGCGCCAGTATGATGCCGTTGTGATCCGTTCCACGTGGGATTACTACCGCAAGGTAGACGCGTTCGCTTCGTGGCTCGACACACTGGAGGCGTTGGGCTGCACGGTGCTTAATCCCGTTTCGGTAATACGCTGGAACAAACACAAAGAATACCTTAACCGTTTTGCCGAGCAGGGGATTGCCGTGCCTGATTATGTGTATTGCCACCAGCTGGGCAGCGCCAACCTGAGCACTATGCTGCAGGAGCGTGGCTGGCATAAGGCTGTTGTTAAACCGGCGATTTCTGCGGGAGCCTTCAATACCTGGGTAACCACTACGGCCACTGCAGCGGCCGATCAGGCGCAGTTCGATACGATGCTACGCGAAAGCGATGTTATTGTACAAACGTTTATGGACGAGATACACGATGGAGAAATCTCGTTGGTGTTTTTCAATAAAACATTCAACCATGCGGTTCGAAAGAACGCGGCCGAAGGCGACTTCCGCATCCAAACACAATACGGCGGAACGATAACGGCAATAACACCAACACCCGAGGTATTACACGCCGCCGAAGCGGTGATGAAACTGGTATCAACACCGTTGCTTTACGCGCGTGTGGACGGTTTGATCGGTAAAGACGGGACGTTTTACCTTATGGAGCTTGAACTGATCGAACCGCGTCTGTACATGCAATATGGAGAGAATGCGAACGAGAATTTTTACAACGCGCTACGAAAGCTGTTATCTATCGGATAACGAATACGAATGATTGACAGACATTTTTTATTTATCAATCATTCGTATACGTTCTATTTATGCCTCTACCAGTTTCTTAATCTCTACCAGTATCGGCATCCAGCCACCACCTTCTTCGGTGTCTTTGTAGCGCTTTTCGCCATCGCCCACATTGGCATAGTCGCCCTGGGTAACGGTTAATTCGGTGTGGCCGTTTTGGGCAGCCAGGCTATACGTTACGGTGAGGTAGTTTTCGGGAACGTCGGCAAGGCCGGCATTGGGATCGATGGTTGTATAGGCCAGGAACTGCTGCGGACGGATTTCGGCTACGGTTCCTTTTACAGCCACGAGCTCTTTGCCTTCGTGAACCATCTTCCACAGCAAAGGGCTTCCTACTTTCCAGTCCGAAATGGCCTCGCAGGTGAACATATATTTTTTAGTCTGCTCGGGATTAACAAGGGCATCCCAAACTTTGGCGGCCGGGGCGTTAATCGTGATCGTGTTGGATATTATCAGGGGTTTGCTCATAGCTCGGTTATTTTGTTATGCAACAAAAGTACAGCGTAGGTTCCAGGCAGCGATTGCGTATTACGGATTCTTTCTAACCGAATACGGTGTATAGCCAAAATGCTTTTTAAAGGCGTTATTAAAGTGCTGCGGTGTGGCATAGCCCAGATCCTGCGAGATTTCGGCTGCCGTTTTACTTGTGTCCAATAGGTATTGCTGGGCCAGGTCGAGGCGTTTTTCAGTGAGGTAACCAAATACGGTGTTTTGAAACATTTCTTTGAAGCCTCGCTTGAGCTTATACTCGTTGAGCCCCACGGTACGGGCGATCTCTGACAGGTTTGGCGGACTGCTTAGTCTGGTATTTATAAGATCGCGAACGGCAATGATTTTCTCTTTATCCGTGGCGTTCTTTATAAACTGCTCTTCACGACGAGACGCCTCACGACACGCCTCGGCCGATAACACCAGCAACTCAATACTCTTCGACAGGAGAAAGAGTTTCTTGAGGTCGCCGGTATATTTACAATGAACGATCTGGCGGATTACGGTTTCAATACCGGGGTCAAGAGCCCCCCAACTATCAGAAAGCATGACGCTTTTGCCGGCAAGGATAGCATCGGCAAAGTATTTCAGCGAGTCGCTTGCCTGTTGCGTATATTGGATAAAGAGGTCGCGTGGAAACTGAATGCCAAATGTTTCGATTTCGAGGGTCTTGTTATATACTACCATGTCGAACTCCGGCGAGTACATCATGTTATGATGTCCGCCCACGAGGTCGAATGTTTTGCCGAGTTGTTTATAGGAGAAGGCATAGTCGCCTTTGAGGCCGAAGTGCAGGCGTACCACATCGGCCCGACTGCTGGCCGGAAAACTGGTTTGGGTTTCAAACCGCGACAGGGCGTGGCCAAGCCGGATATTATCGCACTGCCAGATAATGCTTTCTGTTACGCCCTGTTCATATCGCGATTGTCTCTTTTCTTCCATGCTATCCGTATCCAATTTGGCAGGTGAATTTACGAAATGCCACAGTCTTTTTCGGGAGTCCACTGGACCGGCAGCGATACTTTACGATAAAGTATTAATTTTAACCCTGACAGAGGTTCTTTCTGCGCGGGTCGTAGACCGACGCAGAGGGATTAAAAGGGAATCCGGTGTAAATCCGGAACAGTTCCCGCTGCTGTAAGTTCAAAAAAACGCTTTTAACACGATGTGTCACTGTTCCGGATAGCCGGAATGGGAAGGCCGTTAAAAGTAGAACGAGTCAGAATACCTGCCGCTGCACCACACGATCCGCAAAGCTTTCGGGAAGAAAAGCAGAAGGAGTCCATAACACTTTTGTGTTGCTGGCATCCGCTATTCCCATTGCTTCCGGACCGTTGTAACGATTAACGAAAACGGAAATATGGAAATTCTGCAGCACAATCTTTCAGGCTTTATTCTTCTGCTGGTGCTTGGCCTTCGGCACGGGCTCGACCCCGATCACATTACGGTTATCGACGGCTATACGTACCGCCTGCATCAGAAGCATCACGCCTGGGCACGATGGGTTGGCACGCTCTTCGCCCTGGGCCACGGCATTATGGTAACGATCATTGCCCTTGCTCTAAGTCTGCTGCGCGATAACATCCAGATTCCTTACCTGGTGGAAATGGTTATCGACTGGCTTCCCGCCATGATGCTGGCCATGATGGGTATTGCCAACGTTATGACGTTAACGCGGCCCGACCAGGCCTCATCGCAAGGCATACGCGCACGAATGATTCCCGATTTTCTCAGTAAGCACCTCAACCCGTTTACGGTACTTATTACCGGTATTATATTCGGCTTTATATTCGATACATCATCGCAGATTGCCGCCTTTGCGTATGCCGTATCCGTGGCCGGCAACTGGATCTATGCTGTTATCGGTGGCGTCGTATTTTCGGCGGGTCTTATGCTAACGGGTACGCTCGACTCGTTGCTGCTCAGCAAACTGCTTAAGACTTTCGATCAAAAGAAGATCCAAAACCATAGGTTTAAGTTGAATGTATTGATTACGATTATGTGCTTCGCGATTCCGCTCTATAAGGTAGCGTGCACTTTCCGCGAAGACCTGGAGATGAACGATCTCCAGAATAACATTGTGGGCGTTGGGTTTATAGCGGTCATACTTACATTGTATGCGGATTTGTATTTTAGGGCGAGAGTGTCGTCTTAACCCTCATCCGCCGAAAGGCTACCACGCTTTCGCTAAACCTATCCCGCCGTCGCTAAAGCTATGGCGGGCGAAGGGCGGGCGAAGCAGGATTCGTGAGATCTGTAGATTATAACCCTCCTTCGCCAAAGGCAATACCGCAAAGAACATGGTTTCAACGGTTTTATGGCAGAGACCAACGAACGTTTACAGTCCGCTTTGAAGAAACAAATTATGCACAACACCGTTCAATCACGGTAGTGATAACACGGGATCAGGCATGAAGGTCGTAGCCGATATTTTAAAGTACTTTTTTATTTACCTGTTTCTTTGCCTGGGCACGCTGCTCATGCTAAAGAACATTATTCCATATGCTTCATTGGGTACAACCGTAGGGTTCCTGCAACACAAGCAGGAGTATCTACCCATTACCCACTGGAAGATCGCGTTTTACATTCATGTGTTCTCCAGCGTCTTTACGCTCCTTGCCGGATTCACGCAGTTTTCCGGATCAGTGCTCCGGCAACAACCGCGCATACATCGCATTGTGGGAAAGGTCTATGTATTCAGTATTTTGTTTATCAATTTCCCGTCTGCCATGATTATGGCTATCTATGCCAACGGCTTCCTTCCCTCAAAGATCGCCTTTATTATTCTAGACAGTCTATGGTTCTGGTTTACGTTAAAGGCCTGGCTGGAGATACGCAACCGAAACGTTCAGGTACACAAGGACTACATGATTCGCAGTTACGCGCTCACGTGTTCCGTACTTACACTACGAACCTGGAAGGCCGTATTATCCAACACGTTACCAATAGACCCTGTAACGTTATACATGGTGGATGCGTGGCTGGGCTTTGTGCCCAACCTGTTATTTGCCGAATGGTTTATCCGATCGAGGGCGAAACGACTTCGCGCTAACGCGTAAAGGTCGTCATAGCATACAGAAACAGGGCTCCAAAAATACTGCACAACGTTATAACAAATACTCCGATGCCGGCAGCGATGGGATACGCAAAGGCCCGCTTACGCAGTCGTAAAAACGCAAACCGTGCAATCAAAAACGCCGCCAGGAAAATACCAGCCAGTATCAAAAAATCAGTAATCGCCATAAGATATCAAGGTTTGACCGGGAATTAAAATCATCCCTTCCACTGAAACGTTATCTGGCTCAAAAAGGATACAGGGCGATCATGGCTGGTATATGAACTGAAGAACGCATACCATACAAGCCCGGCAATCATGCCGGCAAGTACTACAAAGAAAATCCCGACACCCATAAGCCCCGCATATTTAAAACCCTTCCTGCGCAGCACCACAAACAACAGGCGTGAAATAAGAAAAGAAAGCGCCGCCAGAATGGCCAACATTACCACCATAGTATAGTTATTCGATTAAAAGTAGTCTATAACAACAGGTTTACGTTACCTGCCATACTTACCCGCCAGCCGTATGGCCAGGTCCTCAATATCATCACGCCCGGCCAGCACATCCAGCCACCCAGCCGGTATAGTATCGGCGCCATAATATAACCCCGCCAGGCCACCGGTAACGCATCCGGAAGTATCGGTATCGTTACCCAGATTTACAGCCGCGCCTCCGCCAGACAAAAGGCCATTGCCCCGTCGTCTGACCATGTGCCCGCGGGCTGCTGGTGCGTGCCATACGCGCGCATGCCGGTAACCGGATCCTTTTTCAGTTCGTCGCGGGCTATAAACTCTACGGGTACCCCCAACGCATCGCCCACCGCGAGGCCTATCAAGGCACCCTTTACGCGATCAATTTTGTCCATAGCTCCTATAACGCGATAAAAATAATAATGGCGAAGAAATACAAAATTTTTGATTCAGGAATATACATTTTCTAAAAGAGGCGGCATTTGCTGAATAATCCGGATAACATACGTTTTTATCCATACTCCATAAATCATTCATAACGCAAAGCCCTTACCTTATGCGTTACCTAACCACGCTTGTATAGACCTAACCTAATAGAACCTATGAAACGAATAAGCATCTACTCGCTTTGCGTGTTTGTGCTGGGTGGCTTGTCTGCCCTTTATGGATACACATTCGATTTAAACAACGGCTGGGCAAAAGACCCGGCCGACAATGTGTGCAAATATCGCCTGCTCAACATTCCGGTATCAGCGGGCTGTAGCCCAACGTATACCGGCCCAACCTGCACGGTGAAGTTCGGCGCAGTTAGTGTAGATGCCTATAACAACGCAGCGAACTGCGAGACCCAGGCCATAACCGGTATACTTTACAGCAACATCTTTTAAACAAACTTTCCAAACACCCGTTAAACAAAGAAAGAGGCCGTGGGGCCTCTTTCGCTTTTGTGTTATGTATCACGTTTCCTGAATCTTAAAACACGGTAAAATCTACGCGGCGGTTTAACTGCCGGCCTTCCTGCGTTTTGTTGGTATTGCTTTTCTCCTTTTCGCCATAGCCTACTACGGAGATGCGTTCGTCGGGCACACCCATGTCGAGCATGAGCTGGCGAATACGCTGCACGCGCTTGATGGATAACTGCATATTGTAGTCGTCGGCGCCGTAGTTATCAGTGTGTCCTTCTATTAGTATAGTGCGGCCTTGCAACGCATATTCTACTGCTACCAGGAACGGTTCCATGTCTACAACCGAAAACTCGTCTTGTGCAAAGGTGAAGTATAGCGGCGCGAGCACGAGCGGATAGATATTCGTTTTGCTGGCCAGCTTGTCAGAGACTTTTTTGCGCACTTCGGCTTGCTTTTCGGAGCTTGGCAGTGGCAGTTTGTTTTCGACCAGCACTTCTTCTTGTTTCTTGTGCAGTTGCGCCAGCTTTTCTTCGCTAACCTCTTCGATCTTTGGAGGTGTCTTTGGTGTTGTTTGCGGCGTGGTTTCTTTTTTTGCTAAAACGGTCTGCGGCTCGCGCTTGGGAGTAATGGCAGCAAGCGTTCTACCTTGTTCGGGCTCGCCACCACGATAACGCGCCGGTACCCTGCGCTGCTTCTGGCTGCGTCGTTTACTCGATAGCAGACCGCACGCATTTTTATACTGCGATGCCTGTTTACGAAAATGCGATCGGTAGAACCGCTTATTGTCTTTTCGGTAATCCTGTGCGTGCGCTGGAAAAAACAGCGTCGCGATAAAAAGGAAGGCCAGTACAACGTAGTGCATACGTGTCGGAGCAAGGTGTATACTTACCCTGAGCGCGGTAGAGGATGTCATATATGATCCATCGAATGGTTTGCTTTGAAAAAACAGGGTTTGCTTGTAAGCCTTCGTTACCTAAAAGCATACCACAACGTGCCACAGGTAAGGTTTATTACACCGCACCAGCAGAAAAGGGGATCATTTTTACCTACAATATGAATCTTTTTTTGTGATTTCGTCAATGGACGTAACATTTCAACTCAATACGTCGCCTATTTGTAGCCGTTATTTCCAGTCTCGGGAATTCCAGTCCCAATTCGCTATCGTATACTTATTTAAGTTTTGATCACTACGTAAAATCATACACGGAACTTACAAGCCCTGATAAGGATAGCCGATTGTGTCAAGTTCGCTTTTCAATGTTTCGAAGTCGTCCATAACCGGGTTAAGGGCGGTAACCAGCGTTTTTGTTAACGGGTATTGCTCGTAGATATACTTTACCCAATCCAATTCGAGTGTTCGTCCTTCGAATTCTTCATCGTAATATGTGTCGGCCCATTCTTTATACGTATTCGGGTCGTTATTGAGAATCTCCAGCAACGAGCCGCTGCCGTCGGCATAGTCATCATCCTCTTCTTGCGGCGGAAAGCTAATGTTGCCGCGCTGCCATGCTGAATCGTGCTGCTGCCGCCAGATGCAGAAGGTTGTGCCGATGGATTTGTTGGGCTCACCAAAAACAAAGTCATGGAAAACCGTTGGTAATGTATCGACAACTCCCGGGTAGATATGCTGCTCCATTACGGTTTTGGTTTTGCCAAATACCGCCGCGAATTTTTCTCTTAGCGTCTGCGGTTCTATAACACGCTCCCGCCATCCGTTCATGTCGCTATCGCACGCAAAACCGTTTATTACAACGCCGTGTGGACTGAACAGAATCAGAAATTCATCGCCACAGCCATCGCGCATCGAGAAGCACTCCTCTTCTTTTGCGGTATCCCAGTTTTTATCATAACTATAATAGCGCTCGTCCCAATCGCGACAAATCACAGCATCCAGTGTAGCCAGTGCTTTACAGAGGCCCTGCAACGCAGCAACGTCAGGTATACGACGGAGGTCGATAACGGAAGGTGATAGATTCATAACTATACGGTAAGGATTTCTGAAGTATCGTGCGCTTGGAGCGATCTACGCGACCTGCCGGAAGGCAATATAACACGACGCTTTAATCCGAAAGCTATTAAAAAGCATTCATACAGCAAAACAGGCCTGCCCGCAGAGACGAAAGATTTAGTACCGATTTTCGAACCAACACCCGGGACGTTACGTATAGCAAGAACGTGCGTTTCTATTATACGGACGACCGGGCAGAATTATGAGAGCAGCGATATTTGCCGATATACATGGGAAGATTCTTTTACCGTTTAAGCTTGTGGATTTATACCAACGCGAAACCGGTAACACAATCGACATTATACTTCAATGCGGCGACATGGGCGCATACCCCACGATAAACAACCTCGACAAGGCTACGCTGAAACACGCCCGCAACGACCGCGACGAGCTGGGCTTTCACGATAACTTTGTTACGGAAGACAAGGCGATACGGCTGTATCTCGACAAACTGAATGTGGACATGATCTGCGTACGCGGCAACCACGAGGACCACGATTTTCTAGATGCCCTGGAAACCCAAAACAATCAACTGCCGTGCTATGCGATAGATGTGTACAAACGTGTATACGTATGCCGCTCGGGCGTGCGTCAGTCTGTTACCATAAATCAGAGACGCTTACGTTTGCCGGCATCGGTCGTATAGGTGACCGGAAGGGCCGCACAGAAAAACGATTTATACAGGACTACGAACGAAAGGAGATCACAAAGCTTTCGCGTACCAATGATGTATTCGACGTACTCCTTACCCACGATAAGGATGACGGCAGCCAACGTGGCTACGGTATGACCGAGATCCGTGCGCTGCTGGACCGCGTGATATTCCGCTACCACTTTCACGGCCATACCGGAGAACCCTTTTCAGACGTATGCGACAGCAACGGCATTACACGGCAGGTTAAAATAAAGGAACTTGAGTTTGAAGACAGCGGCATACTGCCCAAAGCCTGTATGGTGATACTCGAAAAGCAAAACGGTGAGCTGCGTCTCGATGTCGTGGAACAACGCCTCACCAACATGCTCACGAAATACACCTGGAAACTATGGGAGTAATACTATGCCCTACCCACGGCATGACCGGTATTGCCACGAGCATTGAAGTGGCAATGGTAGACCAAATACATCACGATGTTGCCATTGCCGCCGATGATGTGATGCTGCTTACGGTTAACTATTACGAAGACAGCGTGTTGTTCTTTACCTGGCAGCACCTGGTGTATAAAGCCACGGTAGCCACACACGGCTTTTCATTGCATTACGATATATACACCGAAGACGAGTCGATACTCGCACCCCTGCATGCTCTGACAAGCCACGGCGCCATCTGCGGTAAATGCTTTCACGCTTATAAAACAAAACACGGCTGGCCCAACATCTCGCCGGGATTAGAGTGGATGGCCCCATAACCCTTTCAATCTCTTCCAAAAAGTTATTACTTTATAGCCATGAAGCCCATTACCCTTACGCAAGCCGAGGCCCGGAAAATTATACTGCACGCCGCCGGCCTCTCTAAACCCGCTCAATTTGGAAAGGGTAAAGAAGCGGTCTATAAAATGATCGATCACCTGGGGTTTGTTCAACTCGACACTAACTATGTGGTGGAGCGGGCGCACCACCACATGTTCGCGGCGCGGATTCCCGGCTATACACTGGCATGGGTCGATGAACTTCAGGCCGACGGCCGTATTGTCGAAGCCTGGACGTATGCCTCGGGCTACATACCCACAAGCGACTTCCGCTTTTCGCTACCGGTAAAAGAAAGTTTCGTAGCACGCCGCGCGAATGCCACCCCGGCAGAGCTCACACTCATGCGTCAGATTCTCGACCGCATTGCGCGCGAAGGTCCGGTTATGGCCCGCGACTTCGAGAACGATCGCGTTACCAAAAGTACCGGCTGGTGGGACTGGCGTCCATCCAAACTGGCACTGGAGCGGCTTTACCTCGATGGTCGTCTTCTTACCCTACGTCAAAAGAACTTCCAGAAAGTATTCGACCTCACAGATAACATTATCTCGCCGGATACAGACAAGACGATGCCGACGCCCGATGAATACGCGCGCCACGTCATTCTGCGTTCGCTTAAAACCCTGGGCATAGGTTATGCTAAAGACATTGCCTACCCCGCCCGGTATGTTAAAAGCACTATAAAAACCTTGCTGCAGCAAATGGCAGACACCGGCGAAATCTGCACGGTAGAGATCAAAGACCTGAAAGGCGCCACGTTGTATATGCATCCCGTCTATAAAAAGAAAGCCATTACCCTTTCCGGCGATGTATTTATACTCTCTCCCTTCGACATTCTCAATATACACCGACACCGCCTTCGCGATTTCTTCAACTTCGACTATCAGGTGGAGTGCTTTGTACCGGCACCGAAACGAAAGTATGGTTACTTCTCGCTGCCCATCCTGGCAGGCGATACGTTTGTTGCCCGTATGGACGCCAAAGCCAACCGCAAGGAGAAAGTATTAACGATAAACAATTTGCATTTCGAAGATGTTAAGCTCAGCAAGGCTGTGTTGGATAAGATCCATACAGCTATTGAGCAGTTTGCGAAATTCAATCAGTGCGAGAAGATAACGCTGGTGAAGACGAATGGTAAGAAGGGGGCTATGCGGTTTTAAACGGCCTGCTTACAAATGTATCGCCACTTGTAAGCAGGCCTCAAAGGCGGAATATTGAATCCAATTTTATTTTTTAAATATGTCACGAACCGACACAGGTAATTTCTCGACAGCCTCTTCCAGACACGACAGAGCGTTATGTTTTCGTTCTGCATTTGCTACATTGTGCGCATAATGCTGAAAGAGGGAGGCCACGAGTATGCGATTGAATGTATCAAGGCCGCTGTCGCATATTGCATTAAATAAACGGCGCTCCAATGCGTCGGGCTGCGCAGTCTCAGCAATTGCGCGACCAACACGATCCATTGAACCAGAATAATGCCCGTCGCTTACATTAATGGTCGAAAGCATGGTTCCGAGCAGAAGATCGATAACGTTTATATTGAGCATCTCCAACTCCTTTAGGTACGTTTGTCTTTCCGCCCAGGCCCAGCTCCCATCGCTCACGCGGCTGAAGCGATCATTCATAATATCGAGATGACTACGGAGAAATATATCCCATTGTGCGGTTTCCGCCGATAGCTTGCAAATTTCCATTGCATGGAGACGGGGGCGGTGGTCCATGCTACATTGCCCAATAACCCGACGACTACGCATAAGCGTTAGAGCCTGCTGCTTCAGGCCATAACGATCGGCATAAAACTCAAGATCAGCATGAGATCGATTGTTGGCCAGGGCCTCATTAACTGCTTCCGTCAAATCATTTCTTCTTGATGCCGACGCTTTCATCGTACGATCCAGCCGTGCGAGCCTTGCCGACTCCCACGTAGCAAGCCTTTTCTCATAGATCTCGTAGACCGAATCCCACGAGAGTCCTTTTTCGTTTATCTTATCGTAGTCCAATTCTTTCGGTTTTCCAGGATAGCGCTCTGCCCATGTAAGAAACGCCTTTATTTTCGGTAAGAGCACTTCTCCGTCTGTCTCACGCGATGTATTGGTATAAATCTCACCTGTAGTATCAATCATACAGTCAACGTACTGGATCAGCCGGGCATATTCATACGGTATAGGCCTGGCATCAAGTCCGTGCAGATAGATGGCTTCGTCTCCATCGGGCGTTACAAGCCAACCGACACGTTTACTGTTTTGATCCGTATCGTTGAACGTTATGCTGCCGCCGGAAACCCAAAAATATTCGATCATCCGGACCCCATCATATGTGGTATACTGGCCTTTAATAACATATTCGTCTTCTGGATGGGAATCGGCGTAACGCGACGTGTAGTCGGAGAGTGATATGCCATCGTTAATCGCCTTCATCGCAGCATCATTCGGAACTTTAACAAGCGTTGCTTTACCTTGCGGAAGCGAATAATAGGGATGCGAGAGATCGCAGGAACGAAAACGCACGTTCAGCGAATCAACAATAGCACCCAGCCGCACCATTGTTTCCGAATCATAGATCAACCCATTTTGATAGATTTTGAACTCTCCATACTGCGTTGCTGGGACGTCATTTGTCTGGCTGTAAAGCGTGTCGCCCCAAACGATGATAAGCGACAGGAAAATGTAATGTTTCATCATAATGCCACAGGTTTAGATCAGGTCATTGATCTATAGATGCCGGCATTCGGAAAATTCCATACACTTCAATTTAAAATCATCTCTAATCCCGCATGAAAACTGTAATACCGCTACGACAAAACCGCTTTTAACGTAGCATCGTTTTCATCCAGAAAATCTACCGCGCGTTTGCCATAGATGTTCTGTACGCTTTTGTCTGCGCCGGCTTGTAGCAGGAGTTGGATGCAGTGGTATTGATTTCGGGCTTTGGGGCCGGTGTTGGTTTTATGACCGTGTAGCGCCCATATCAGAGGAGACCCGCCGATGTCTGTACATTTCACGTTGATGTCGGCTCCTGCCCGGATGAGTTTATCGACCAGGGCATCTAGTCCTGTCCAGGCGGCCCAGTGCAGCGCCGTGGCTCCACCGCCGCCGGCATGACGAATGTCTGCGCCTTTATCGACGTATAGAATACCGACCTTTTCGGCCAGCAGGCTGGCGGCAGCCGTAAGTGGTGTGTCGGCATTGGGTTCAAGACCGTCACCATCGATAGAGGCGCCATGTTCCAGGAATACGCGGGCCATTGCCACGCCCTGTGCATCGGTATAAGTACCGGCGAACACACCATCGCAAATGCGATGAAGCGGATGTGCCAGTGCGGGATTTGCGTCGTCAAAAGGAATGCCTGCGTTTGCCAGTGCAGGTGTTTCTGTCAGCAACGTTTTTAGACCGGGCAGGTCGTACGATGCCATACGTTTTTGGATTTCAGTCATCGCTCAGATTCGGTTAGGGTGTTTGAAACACATTCAATATAAACAAACCTGCGCGAAAAAACTGAGCGCTGCTACACTTTCCATGAGCGGATCTACCCACATGGGGTTACAACTTACCGGCGCGATTCTCCTGGCTATTCCGCTCGTCGTTTGCATTCGGTTTACGATGGTGAATCGCAAAAGCACAGCGCGGTAATCTTTATCTAACAAACAGCCGGCCCCAAATACTCTGGGGTCGGTTTTGTTTTTATAGAGCCACATATTGTTCGATGATAAATAGGGTGTCCGCCAGTGCACACTTTGCTGGTTCGGTATTGGCAATTACTTATCTTTCCCCCGTTCGTAGAAACCTAACCTTATCCGCACTTCTCCATGCTGAAACACTACATAACCCTGGCATTGCGTACGCTGTGGCGCAATAAATTCCATACAGCCATTAATATTGCGGGCCTCTCTGTCGGCATAACTGCCTGTCTGGTAATCTACCTCATTGTAAGCTTTGAGCTTAGTTTTAACAACAACATACCTGACAACGCACGCATCTACCGCGTTCACTGTAAATTCAGTCCCGCTTTTGCCGGGCTAAATCGCGCTATACCTACAGCCGCTGTTGGCTATGTAAAAGACCAGGTAAAGGGTATAGAAAGCGTCTCACAGTTATTTACCTACAGCGCGGCGGTACAGGTTCCCGGCTTCGCGCAAACAAAAAAGTTCGACAGCGAGGAGGCCATCGGCATCATTGCCCCGGATTACTTCAACGTCTTCGGCGGCTATGAGTGGATTGCCGGATCGCCCGATGTGCTGGAAAGACCACACCAGGGCGTATTGACCGAAAGCCAGGCCCGAAAATATTTCGGCCAGGACGATCCACAAAGTTATATAAGCCGTGAAATCATCTACAATGATTCGATTACGATACATGTAGCCGGCATTCTGCGCGACCTCCCCTACCGCACAGACATGGCCTTTACGGAATTTATAAGTATGCCCACGATAGACGCCAGCGGATTAAAACATGTCTATAAACTCAACAGCTGGTCTAACTTTAACAGCAGTACACAACTCTTTGTAAAGACCATGCCCGGCACCACGCACGAACACCTACAGGCGCAGGTACCGCTCATGTATAAAGCTTATACCGATGGATCGCAATGGAAGTGGGATGCCCTGGAGAGTTTTGAAATACAGCCACTCGCAGACCTTCATTACAATGCAGACATCGGCATATTCGACTTCAGCACCGATATCGCGCACCGGCCCACACTTGTAGCATTAAGTGGTGTAGCCATACTGCTGCTTGTAATCGGTGCGATAAACTTTATAAATCTCGAAACCGCACAGGCACTGCGCCGTGCGAAAGAGGTAGGCATCCGGAAGGTATTGGGCAGTACACGGCGCAGGCTCGTTGCTCAGTTTGTGAGCGAAGGTGTAATGCTTACGCTTGCGGCTACGTTGCTGGCACTACCGCTTACGGAGTTCAGTCTTCGGGCATTCGCGGAATTTGTGCCGGCGGGTGTGACCTTTGATCTTATGGCATTGCTCCCGGCGCTGGCATTCATCATCGTCTTCATTGGTGTACTGGCCAGCAGCTATCCGGCATTTATCTTATCCGGATTTCTTCCTGTGGCCGTACTCAAAAGCCAAACACCACTGGGTTCATCAAACAGCACTTACCTCCGTAAAGCGTTGATCGTATTCCAGTTTACTTTCGCCCAGGTGCTTATACTCGGTACTATACTCGTTGGCGCACAGATACGCTATATGCTGAACAAAGACCTTGGTTTCCGCAAAGACGCCATTGTATACTTTAACACGCCGAAAGGCGAAACACCAGAGAATGTTATGGCCCTGAAGCAGGCCGTTGAGGATATACCTGGCGTGACGACCACACTCAGCGAAGCCCCTCCGACATATCAGGGGTGGAACTCGTCTATGGTAGAATACCAGGCCGGCAGCGATAAGATGGTTGTCAATGCATTCCGTAAGTTTGGCGATGAGAACTTTATAGGGTTTTACGACATGACCCTGCTGGCGGGCAAAAATCTTCAGCCGAGCGATACGCTGCGCGAATTTATCGTCAACGAAACCATGGTGAAGCTGTTAGGTTTCAATTCGCCACAGGAGGCTCTTGGCGCGCGCATCACGTACTATAACCAGAAATATCCTATTGTGGGCGTCGTGAAAGACTTTCATACACAATCGCTTCACAAGGCCGTAGAGCCGGTTATTATGGGCAACAGTGTGCGTACCTTTACCTGTATGAATGTCCGTCTGGACGTTGCCGGGCAGCACGGCGAGGCGCTGGAACAAAAGCTTTCACAGGTATCGGCCGCCTGGAAAAAGATCTATCCCGATGCTCCGCTGCAATACAAGTTTCTGGACGACACGATCCGCAGTTTCTACCTAACCGAACTCCGTACGTCGAAACTGGCGTATACCGCTACGGGCATGGCTATCTTCATTTCATGTCTCGGGCTGTTCGGGCTCGCATCGTTTACAACCTTGCAACGCACACGCGAAATCGGCATACGTAAAATCCTCGGTGCTTCAGTACAACAGATCGTAACGTTGCTATCCAAAGACTTCATTGTGCTCGTGGCCATTGCCTTTGTGCTGGCCATGCCTGTTGCCTGGATCAGCATGCACGCGTGGCTGGAAAGTTTTTCGTATCGTATAACACCCGGTGTCTGGATGTTTGTACTTACCGGAGTCCTTACCGTGGTTATAGCATTCGTTACAGTAGGTTATCAAACCATGAAAGCATCGGCAAAGAATCCGGTTGACAGCTTACGACACGAGTAACGAGAATAAGAGAATAAAAGAAGGCGCGGGCAAGGCTAAGAATCGATCGGTTTGATTTAATACGATTTGCCCAACGCCTTCTAAAGATGTATCCGATTTTGACCGGTATTTTCTGTCGTGTATTCCTTACAATAACAAATCTAAAACCAAAGTCGCCATGCCCCGCATGGCGACTTATATTATCGACCATTCAGGTATCGTTAACGACCAAAGCCTGTATTTTCGCTACGTTGTAGTTCGCTAGCCGCACAACTCCCTGATTTCGGTGATATATCTATGTTTTTTGCAAGCGCTGTATGATTCACATGTTCCACAATACTATATTTGAGTATGAGAATGTGTGTAATGTTGTAATCTGCTTCTTTCTGCGCACCCGCAGCATCCGTTTCAACATCTGAAGCGGACATATCTTTTTATTATCCGTACTCATCTGTGCCTTTTTCTAAAGAAGGCAACACGGATTCATTATAACCAGACAATTCATGAACGAAGCACTGAACAAACAGCAGATAAATCAATTTATAAACGATGGATACGTACGTCTTGATAACGCGTTCCCTAAAAGTGTTGCCGCTGAATGCCGCAATATACTCTGGAAAGATCTAGACCTTAGCCCGGATAAACCCGAGTCGTGGACAAAACCGGTAGTAAGGCTGGGCATGTACACACAAGAGCCGTTTGTAAAGGCCGCCAACACCCCTATACTTCATCAGGCCTTTAACCAGCTGGTAGGCCCGGATAACTGGATACCGTGTGGCAGCATGGGGACTTTTCCAATACGCTTTCCTTCTACCAAAGATCCGGGAGATACCGGTTGGCATGTGGACGCTAGTTATCCCGGAAACGACCCGGGCAACTACTTCGAATGGCGTGTAAACATAAAGTCAAAAGGGCGCGCGCTGCTTATGTTGTTCCTCTTCTCCGACGTTGGCGAGCACGATGCACCTACGCGCATTCGCACTGGTTCACATCATGATGTAGCCAAGGTATTGCTGCCCCACGGCGATGCAGGAATGTCGTTTATGGAACTGGCTACGGCCCTCGGTGAATTTCCAGAAAGAAAAGAGGCGCTTGCCACCGGCAGTGCCGGAACGGTATACCTGTGCCACCCCTTTGTGGTACACAGCGCTCAGCCGCATCATGGGCAGACACCCAAGTTCATGGCACAGCCACCGCTGCTGTTGCGGACCGAACTTAACCTCACCCGCACCAAACACAACACACCGCTGGAGACAGCCATTATGAAAACATACGTTTGATCGTATACATACGACAGGCGGGAAATCTGCCTGTCGTATTACAACCGTTATGCGTACGTGGGTCGTTTAGAATGCATAGCTATCAAACAACCCATACATCCGTAACAATTTTGCAATCACACCCATACCGGTACAGAGATTTCGTTCTTTAACGATATATTCACAAACCTAAACCCATATGCCGTGAAGAAACGTTGGAGTACACGAAAAATCCTGAAAACATTATGGATCACGTTTGGAGTAATCTTTATCCTTTGGAACGGTATCGCGTATCAATCGCGGGCACTGCCAGCAAACATTCTGGAAAGCGATGAAGACGTTCGTGTACGCGAAACCAGCGACGAGATAACCTTCCAGGCCATCAATACCGGAGGGCGCCCGGAAGTCATATTCCTGCAAGGCGCGCTGACCGATCCCAAAGCCTATGCGCCGCTATGCCGCGCACTGGCCGAGCGCGGCTTTACCTGCCACCTCATGAAAATGCCCTGGCGGCTGCCCATTCGCGGGTATAAAAAATTAAATGACCTGTTCGACCTGAACAAAAAACCGTATATCATCGGCGGTCACTCGCAAGGCGCCAAAATAGCGGCACAGTTCGTTTACGAAAACCCACATACACTGAAAGGCCTATTCCTGCTCGGCACCTCACACCCACGTGACATCGACTTATCTAACCACGATATTCCCTGCATCAAGGTCTACGCCGAACACGATGGCCTGGCAAGTGTTCACGAAGTATTGGAGAACAAAGACAAGCTGCCGCAGCACGCCACCCTGACGCTCATCAAAGGAGGCAATCACTCTCAATTCGGTTACCTCGGAAAACTGCTGGCCGACGATGACGCCGAGATAAGCCGCGAGCAGCAGCTGCATCAAACTACGGAAGCTGTTCTGAACTTTCTCAACACGATTCATGACTCCATGGGAACAGTAACCAGCTTATAAACGTTACTCGAAACATAATCAACAGCGCGTATGTGGTACACTACAAAAGTCACACAGCAACTCGGCATACAATATCCTATTATACTCGGTCCTTTCGGCGGAGGCCTGTCAACAGTAGCGTTAACCACGGCCGTATCCAATGCTGGTGGCCTTGGCGGCTATGGGGCCTATACGCTCACGCCGCAAGAGATTTATGATATCGACAAACAGATCAAAGCCGGTACCGATAAGCCCTATAACATCAACCTGTGGGCTTCTGACACCGATGCTGCAGACGGCACAATAACCGACACCCAATACAATGACGCTGTAAACACATTCAAGCCGTTCTTCGACGAAGCCGGCATTCCCATTCCTCCCAAACCCGCACCGTTTAAATCGCGCTTCGAAAATCAGTTACAAACTATATTCGACATACGCCCAAAGGTGTTCAGCTTTATGTTTGGCATACTGCCGCCCGACGTTATGGAGCAATGCCGTAAGCTCGGCATTAAAACGGTAGGCGCCGCCACCACGATCGACGAAGCCATAGCACTCGAAACCTCGGGTGTAGACATGATCATAGCCTCGGGCTTTGAAGCCGGCGGGCACCGGCCATCGTTCCTGGCACCGGCAGAAGCATCGACTACCGGCACATTCGTATTGCTTCAGCTTATTCGCGAAAAAGTAAATGTCCCCATCATTGCAGCAGGCGGTATTGCCACCGGCAAAGGCATTGCCGCGGCGCTTACGCTCGGTGCCGATGCCGCGCAGATCGGCACGGCATTTCTGGCTTGCGACGAATCCGGAGCGTTGCCAGCACACCGACAGGCGCTCTTTTCCGACGCTGCACGCTATACAACACTGTCGCGTGCATTTACTGGCCGACTGGGTCGTGGTCTTACCACTACCCTGGCAAAAGAACTTGTTGGTAGAGAAGAACAGATTCTGCCCTTTCCGTTACAGACAATGTTCATGTCGTCGTTACGAAAGGCAGCGCTCGATCAACAGAAACACGACATGGTATTATTCTGGGGAGGACAGATAGCCCCCCTCTTAAAACATCATACAGCCACAGCGCTTATGGAGGCACTTATCCGTGAAACACCGGTATATTATAAATCATAAAACCGATCCTGCCTATCGCCAGCCCTGACCAGTGGACTTTGGATTTCCCTTACGGTTCTTATAGCGAACACTTCGGTAATAGGCGTCTTTACGCGCGTTCTTGTTGAGCTCCATCGGCAAATAATATTGTATCGATACGGTAGCCATAAAGTAGCCGTCGTCGCGTGCAGGATTGCCCCGTAAATCAGGCATTTCGTTTGGATTGCTGCCGAGTTCGCCACGGCGGTCTGCCAACGCACGGGCCAGATCGCTTTTTAGCGTTGCCGGATTCGGATAACGAGACGAGCTCACGTCGTCAAGATAATCGGTAAAGGTAGTACGGTACGCGCCTTCGATCAGCACATTCACGTAATGCGACACTTTGATACGTGTGCCTAGCCCAAACGGTATAACAGGCTGAAAGCGGCTATAGCTTCGCCCCTCCGTCTGCAGTGGCTGCAGGTCATACCACGTGCCGTTATACTTTGCTTTGGGATTAAAGTACAGCAGGCCCACACCGGCAAACGCGTGAAAGTTTATTCTCGCGCGGTCGTAAAACTTAAGCCCCTGATTAAATAAATTAAATACACCTATTGTAGAAAACTCCGCGGCGTTCGAGCGGAATGAAAGGTTTCGAAGCTGGCGACTATCCTTCGCATCGGCATCATTACCTTCGAGTTGAAACCATGAAAGGCCTACCCGGGTGCTGAAAAAAGGAGATAGATAATATTCGGCTCCGATGGATAGGGCGACGCGGGGTCGCTTAAGATCTCCCCGGTTAACCATCTCACCATAATAGGTAGCAATTCCGCCACCGGCATGCACCATCAAATCACGATTCCACCGCGCCATACGTTCTGTCTGGCCATAACTCAACAACACTTGCTGAACGAGAATCAGGGTAATTAACACCGTTCTAACCATACTACTATATCATCTATAAAAAAAGCTGCCAGCCACTCGAATCGGAGTGAGCAAGAGATCGGGAGCGAAGATAAATACAGATTATACAATCAAACAGCGGGCAGGATGGAAAACCGGTTAAATCGTCGGCATATACGTTTTTTAGTGATAAAAGAATTCAGTGATACCGCGAATGCTCGGGAAACTCCTCGTCAAAAGAAGGCCGCGTTACACCTGCAATGGTAACCTCGTACACATCCGAATCCATGCCTTCAATAGAATTTCCGGCAACGCCTGTAATCTCCACACCACGCGCGTTCAACACGCGTAAACCCGGCATACCATACACTGCAATTACCAGATCCTGGGGATAATGCGTAAACGCAATGCCACGCTTTTCACAGTACGACTTCAAAAACGCGTATGGCGACCCATCGTCCAAAAACCGTAAGCGCCCAACCACAACGCCCATTGGTGCATCTGCCTTTTCAAATAACGTTGTACCAATTCTGTGTTCGCCTAAAAAAATATCGTATACCTTTTTCATACCTGCCAATTTATCGCAAACAGCAACTTCGAGCTGATACTGATCCTATTTCACTCGCTTTTTTTTGGAAGGTCGCCCTTGCAATCCAAAAAGCCCGGTCTTATATTCGTATAACCAAATGGTTATATGATAGCAAGACGTGATGTATTTCAGGCGATTGCCGACCCCACCCGACGGGCCATTCTTGATAAGCTGGCAGGTCAGACACTCAACCTGTCCGACATCCAGGCTGACTTTAGTATCAGCCAGCCCGCCATATCGAAACACATGAAAATCCTGCACGAATGCGGACTTATACGCATTACGAAACAGGGTCGCGAACACCTGTGCACCGCAGAGCTGCACGCACTGCAGGAAGTTGTGACCTGGGCAAACCAGTATCGTGACTTCTGGAACAACCGCCTCGACAAACTCGAACAACTGCTCAACGACGATCAATAACCCAAATAGTATACGATGGAAAACACACAGGCGTATGCCGAAGCACAAATGTTAATCCGTAAACCTGTTAACGAGGTCTTCAATGCATTTATCGATCCACAGCAAACGCAGCACTTCTGGTTTACCAAAAGTACCGGCAAACTCGAACAGGGCGCCACCGTAACGTGGTATTGGGAAATGTATAATGTTTCGACCGAAGCGATGGTAAAGAACATTGTGCCCAACGAACGTATTGCAATACACTGGGGAAACCCGGCCACTGCGGTCGACTTTATGTTTAAAGCCATGCCCGGTAACCACACGTATGTATCCATTAAAAACCATGGCTTCCGTGAACAAGGCGATGACCTTATCGCCGCCATTCGCGATGCAACAGGAGGATTCACCACCGTACTCGATGGTCTCAAGGCTTACCTGGAGCACGGCATTGCTTTGAACCTGATAGCCGACAAATTCCCGACAGGCAAATAACCCACGACATCAACGACATTGATTATGAACAACGACTTTGCAAAAGTTATAACACCTGGCGTTATCCGTATTGAACGTGAACTACCCAAACCCATTGAAAAAGTATGGGCCTACCTCACAGAATCCGAGAAGCGCGCCAGGTGGCTGGCAAAAGGTGAAATGGAATTGGTACCAGCCGGCAAAGTGCGTCTCGAATTTATGCACAGCGATCTCAGCCCTACTCCCGACACACCGCCCGCAAAGTATAACAACATGCAGGAAGGTCACGGGTTCACAGGCGTTATTACAAAACTGGAACCGCCAAATCTGCTCGCCTTTACCTGGCAGGAGAACTCTGAAGTTACGTTCGAACTACACGAAACACCCGACGCCGTTCGTCTTACAATAACCCATCGTAAGCTTGCCGATACAACCGAAATCAAAATCAGTGTCTGCGCCGGCTGGCATACACACCTGGGTATTCTGATCGATGTACTCTCTGGCAAGACGCCAGCATCGTTCTGGCAGGTGCATACGATGCTAGAAGAACAGTATGCCGAGCGATTGTAACAACCGCATTAATCAAACATGCGTGCACAGAAGGCTGACACTACTTCTTTCATGGTACCGTTAACAAGGGTAACCTTGAAATCGCGCGCCAGGCATTCGAACGTCATATCGTGAAACGTAAACAAATAATGGTTGAGTTCCTTCCACCATTCAGGGCTGTAGCTTGGATGTACTTTGTTAATCGTTTCCAGCTGATTGATCCATGATGAGTTCTTCACAACAAAAGGCGAGTAATAATCCAGTCCTTTGCCCCATAACGGATGTCCGTGGAGAACCTCGTCATTCGGATGCGCCAGCTTGGCGCCATAGCAGTGTATAAACTCGACAACGGCGATGGGGTCTTCGGTCTCTTCGGGGCTAATCATCTCTACCGTGGCAAACGGCCACGATGCGTTGGCGGTGGCAAGGTAGTATGCTAAAAACGTACGCCGTTCATTGTGCAGCAGCTGCGGCAGTGGCGCGCCGGTTTGCCATAAGAACTCAAAGGGTAGTTCTTCACAGAATTCTTCACCACGCAGGCGCGCAAGGTTTCGCTGCAAAAGCAGCACGTTTTCGTGTACTTCGCGGTACGCATCGCTATTGGCCGGGCTGAACTGAAAGGCCAGCGCCTGCTTCTCGTTCATGGCGCGGTCCAGCGCAGCGATCAGATTATCAATTTCGCTCATATCAACAGTGCGCAAAATAAGCGAAATACACCGTGTTTCTCTAATCATTCATCGCGCAAGCTCTTAACCGGGTTAGCCAGCGCCGCATTCAAGGCACGGTAGCCGACCGTGAGGACTGCAATACCAATGGTTATCACGATGGCCAGTACAAAAATACCGGCACCAATATCTACACGGTAGGTAAAGTTCTCCAGCCAGTGATTCATCATAAGCCAGGCCAGCGGTGCCGCTACAGCAAACGCTACCAGCAACAGCTGCATAAACTCGCGACCGAAGATCCATAGAATGTTTTGCATGCTGGCGCCAAACACTTTGCGCACCCCAACTTCTTTGATCTTTCGTGAGGCCATAAACGACACCAGACCATACAACCCAAGGCACCCGATCAACACCGATATACCGGCAAACACCTGGATAAGGGAGAGGAAGATGTTATCCTGCTCATAAAAGCGGGCGATCTTCTCGTCCAGGAAATCGTATGTATAGACGTGATCGGGAAAGGTATTTTTCCAGGCATTCTGGGTAGCCTGTAAGACAGGACGCAGGTTTGCCACGTTGATCTTCACCGCGCAGAAAATATAGTCTTCGGCTTTGTTGGTTATATAAATAGGGTCAATGGCTTCGTGCAGCGACTTGTTATGAAAGTCTTTAACCACGCCTACAATGGTTGCCCGTTGTCCGTTCATTTCGGCGCTCCGACCTATAACCTCTGCGTTAGAGGCCACGCCAAGATTGCGAACCGCGGTTTCGTTTATTAAAAACTCACGGGCGGTATCCGACGGATAAAGATCACGTCCCTCTACAAGCTGCAAGCCGAAGGTTGACGTATACGCGTGGTCGCCCGCCTTGAACGAGATCAGAAACTTCTCGTTTTCCGTACGGGTATCGAACCGTATTCCGGTATTGGGTATAAAGTCTGATGCGGGCGCACTGTTGCAAAACGTTACTTTATCGACACCCGGCACCTGTTCAAGCTGTGCCAGCAAGGCGTTGCGCTTAGCCACCTGGTTAACCGGCAGTGGCAGCATAACAACGGCATCTTTGGTGAACCCCATATCTGCCTGGGCGGCATACCGCATTTGGTTTGCCACCACAAGTGTACCGATAATAAGCAATTGCGAAATGGCGAACTGTGTAACGACCAGTCCCTTTCGTATCGAGAAGCGGCCCTCGTCGCGCTGCGATACCTTGCCTTTTAATGCCTGCACAGGCTTAAAGCCGGCAATAATGAGCCCGGGATAGAATCCCGAGAATAGCGCCACAACCACCAGCAATGTCAGAAGAAACATAACAAGCTGTCCGTCTGCAAACAGATCGAGCGCAAGCGATACGCCAAAGCGTGTATTAACGTAGGGCAATACGGTATAGGCTGCCATGTAGGCTAACGTAACGGCTGTTCCCGCTATAACCGCTGTCTCGGTCATAAACTGCCAGAAGAGCTGCCAGCGGTAGCCACCCAGCACCTTGCGCACGCCAATCTCTTTCGAGCGGCCCAGCGCCTGGGCTGTAGCCAGATTTATAAAATTCACACAGGCTGTAACAATCAGGAAAACGCCGATGAGCGCCAGAGCCCACAGGTTCTTTCGGGATGTATGGCCGCCCAGGTTCGCGTTAAAATGAATATCTGAAAGCGGCTGTAACTGGAACTGCCATTCCTTCGGCGTTTCGTAATGCTTTGAAGCCACCTCGCGCAAAGCATCCTGTACGGTAGCGGTGGTAACCCCGGGCTTTAACCGTACAAAGCATTGTAGCCTTTTGTTAACGGCAAGCCACCAGTCTTTTTCAACCATCCAGGGAGAATGGTCTTTCAGGTTCTCGAACGACAGATAGATTTCTTCGCGCCGGTCGGTGTTGTCGGGCAAATCTTTCAGTACGCCGGTAATCACAACATCGATTTGGTTGTCAATACGCATTGCCTTGCCAAGGGCATTGTCCGAGCCAAAGTATTTCCAGGCTATACGTTCTGTAACCACGGCCGTGTTTGGTGATTGAAGCGTTTTTGTATCGCCCTGCAGCAACGGGAAATTCATAATATCGAAAAACGCGGGCTGCGCAAAGGCTATATTCTCCTCGTATTTATCAGCAGACGGTAGTGTGACAAGTCTGCCCGGTAAATTAGCGACACCGGCTACCTGTTCGGCAAACGTGTAGTCATCCCGAAAGGTCTCGATCAGTGGTGAAGGAACGCCTGTGGTATAGTGGATGTTTTCGTGATGCAACTCCGTGGTTATACGGTACACCCGATCGGATGATGGATGAAAGGTATCAAAACTCAAATGGTACGTAACGAAAACAAAAATAAGGATGGTACAGGTAATGCCTGCGCCCAGCCCCAATACATTGATCAGCGCATAGGCCGTGTTCCGTTTCAGGTGACGAAGGGCTACTTTAAAATAGTTTTTAAACATACCGGTCAGTTTTAGTGTTTGTGTCTGAATCCTCCCTCACGTAAACAACATCGTTTCGACCAGGACCTGTTATCAATAAAACGGCCAAACATTATAATACGCCTGTAACAGCCGTTTTATACACTTTTACGGCATAAAATTGTTCGCCAACGGACGGTCATCGAACGCACGCAGACAAATGCGCCACCGCGCTGTCAACAAAATGTAACGCTCCACGGGAACAGGCGAAAATTCTCAAAAAAAAGCGACCCAGGATGAGTCGCTTTTAAATATGTCGTTGTGTCTTACCCCAAGAGATCTTTCAGCTTACCCAGCATATAGGTCCAGCCCTTTTCCGTTCTTTCTTTATAATCGGCCCATCTGGCGTCCATAACGTGAACAAGTTGTAGCCGGCATCCTCGGGCCAGTGGCGTTATATCGATTGTCACAACACTTTCCACTTCATCATTATCTGACTCCGATTCAATACCCCAGGTAAACACCAGCCGGGTATACGGACTAAACTCGCGATACGTTCCTATATGATTGACAGGCTGCCCATCGCGCTCAACAACAAACGAAAAGCGTCCGTCTTTACGCGCATCGGTATGAAGCCTGATTATCTTCTCTTCCCGTACCGCCGGACCGAACATCCAGTGCGATAACTTCTCAGGGTCGATCCATGCATTAAAAATGTCCTGCGCCGAAGCATTGATCTCAATACTTACCCTTACCGTAGGACTGACTTTGGATGTACTATTTTGATTCATGCTTATTCTTGTTTTTGGTTTCTTTTCTAAATAGTCTTTTAAGGCATACAGGTTGGTTTCCCAGAACTGCTGGTACGTGCTCAACCATGTCCACACTTCAGCCAGTTTTTCCAAACGGGCCTCGCAATAGCGATCGCGCCCCTGCTGCTCGATGGTTACCAGACCACATTCCTCCAAAATCCGGAGGTGCTTGGATATGGCCGGCAAACTGATATCGAAGCCCTGAGCCACTTCATTCACCGTAGCGCGCTTTTGCGACAATACATGAATAATGGCCCTGCGATTAGGGTCGGCAATAGCCTGAAATACGTCACGTCTCATAACGCAAAGTTTTAATAGTTAACCGATCGGTTTACTAATGTAGCAAATAGTTAACTAATCGGTTTACTATTGATCGACTTTTTTCAATAAAAAAGGACGCCTGTTATGGGCGCCCTTTAAGTAGTTGGAATAGGCTGATACTATAATCTTTTCTATCTCGGTTTGTACACCTCAAAATCGGTGAGATATTCTGAGTCAGGGGCCACTCCCCAACCGATCAATGCGGAATTACCCAGAGGAATGGCGATTGCTCCACCACGTGTTTTAGAACCATTACCATCAAGTCCCCAAGTATTCGTTGCGGGATCATACATCCAGACATTTGAACCTGTCAAATATCTCAAAGCGATATAGGCTTTGTTATTCAAAACAAAAACAGCTGACTGTGTAAGTTTTTCCGTTGTTGGGCAATCTTTCTTTTGTTCCCAGCTATCCGTTCCAGGAGAATACTCCATCAGCTTCGTTACTACCGGTTCAGGATGGACATAATAATAGTCGCCCTCTCCCAGACCGATGTACCCTTTATCTCCGACGACAAAACTTACCCCGTATGCAGCTGGAGTTCCTGGTATTTTAGCACGCGGCGTCCATTCATTGGTATTCGGATCAAATTCGAAAAAGTCTCTGACGTATCCGGAGTATTGCCCTACTCCTCCGCCTACATAACCTTTACCCCCCAAGGCAAACCCCTTGGCTCCCTTCATATCTCCACCGAGGTAATCGGCCATACGCAACCACGTATCATGCTCAGTGTCATACTGCCAAAAATCTGCATATCCTCCAAGGCCCACGTATCCCTTTCCG
>Ga0065165_1001124_pt1 | contig 31527 bp, 22 predicted proteins | sample AraplaMF_Cvi_mMF_FD_63813 | JGI IMG/M metagenome (GOLD analysis project Ga0065165, IMG submission 63813) | Arabidopsis root microbial communities from the University of North Carolina, USA - plate scrape MF_Cvi_mMF (version 2) (version 3) | ecosystem: Host-associated > Plants > Roots >... | reverse complement strand
TCTGGAAAATTTTCAATTGAAAATTTTCCAGAATAAAAAATTTGTTATAACTTTTCGTACCGTTTAACAAAGAATTTAGAAAACGCTATGGCAAAAACAGCGAAGAAGTGATTAGGCTTATGTCTAAGAACTTTTTAGAAGGGAAGTAACTCAAATTACTTCCCTTTCTTTTTTAGCACGACTCTTATGCGCTCCTCATCGATATGAAGTCGTTACGATACATACAAACATCATTACACTCGTTACACATGTCGAAAATGCGCAGGGTGTTTAGCAGTGTGCTCCTCATTATCGTTGATGCCGTTACTGATCTTACAATGTCTATATCACATCCAGTAACGATCAGTATTCCAACCCTCGTTGTTTTCACCCGTTGCACAGTGCACCTGATCTCTCGAGCACCGCGGCCATAGCGCCTGCGAGACCGTTTCTTGCACTGTTTTCGGTTGTTCCTTCATCGGTTGCGTAAATTTTATATTTCATACACTTGTCTACGCCATCGAAGCGGTGTAACTTTCTCACCAGAAATGCATTAATTTAAAAATATCTATGGCAAAAACAGCAGTAAAAACGGCCGCAAAGACAGCAGCGAAACCGTCTTCGTCCAAACCGGCAGCGAAAGCATCGGGTAATAAAATCGAAAAAATATCTGAAGAAGTATTGGGCAAACTCCAATCGCTTGGTATCGATCAACAATTGCAGGCTGAACTGGAGTGGTGTTTGGGAAGCTATCGGGCAGATCAAAATCCCTCGGGCCTGTACCTGATGGCTGAGCGGGCCCTCAATCTGTTGAATGATGAAAAGAACAAGAAGACAAAAGGTGTGACTACCAAATTGATCGGCGACCTGGAGACTGTTCTCAAAGAACGGCCCTGATTGCAACACTAACCGACCGGAACTCTACACTATTTCCTTCAGCCTTCCTCCCCCATTTCTTTTGAATTGGGCTTAGATCATTTGTGTCACATTGGACAATTGTCCTGAATATTTTTCGGTTTGTATTCCGAATTTCAACAGGAAATCGATTCCCTCGTCTGAAGCAATGCCCTTGTATTCGGCATACGAGTGAAGGTAAATCACACGCTTAATACCCATGGAAAAGATGATGCGTGCGCATGCCAGGCAAGGCGAAAGTGTTACGTAAAGCGTTGCTCCATCCACCGTAGTGTGGTTCTTTACAGCGTACAGGATCGCATTTTGCTCGGCATGAATCGCCAGCGAACAGCCCCCTTTCGAGTCGCGCGGACATCCCGTTTCCGGGTATTCTTCATCGCAGTTATGCGTGCCGGGAGGCGGTCCGTTGTAACCGATCGAAATGATCCGGGTGTCCTTTGTAAGTACAGCACCTACGTGGCGTTTAATACAATGCGAACGTCTGGCCAGGTTTACGGCCAGTTCCATGTAGATATCATCAAAAGCAGGACGAGTCATCGCACAAAAGTAATGACTTCGCCTGCATTCTGAAAACGGTTAATATTTTCCGCCAATACTACGATTATCGAGTGTCTTATCACCAAACGGCGGCAAGGCCGCTGGTGTACGCGTGAGGCCAGTGGTATCGGTAAGTGTACGAATAAAAGCAACAATCTGGCGCTGCTCCTGCACCGTCAGATTAAGCGCATCAGGAGGCAGCGTTTGGTTTTCAAGTGAAATGCCAATACCTGCTCCGCCTCCGCGATTATAAAAGTCCACAACCTCTTCGAGTGTACGGTAAACTCCGTTATGCATGTATGGCGCTGTAAGGGCAGCATTACGCAGCGTTGGCGTTTTAAAAGCATGCCGGAACGGTGCCCGGGCGTATATGGCATACCTGCCGGGATCCTGATCCACCACGGCATTAGCCGTATCCGGCTTTTGCGGCACTCCCAGCACTTCAGACTCCGTTTCAGTAAACAGCGGGGGAACTGTCCCGTTAAACAATGGCGCAAAATGGCACGTACCACATTTGCCCTTGCCCATAAAAAGATTAAAACCAGCTACTTCATCAGCATCAAGCTGCGCTGCATCACCACGCATATACCGGTCAAACGGCGCATTCAGTGACGTTAGCGATCGGATATATGCAGCGAGAGCAGTCTGAATGTTGTGCTCTGTTACTTCAGGCTCTCTATCAAAAGCCATTGCAAAGAGCTTGCGGTAGGCTTCGCTGCGGGCAATCTTGTCAGCAGCGTCGCGGAGATGACCGTGCATTTCCAATGGATTGGCCACTACATCCGTTATCTGGTGCTCTGTTAACTGAGTACGCTGATCCCAAAACTGAGAACGCTGGAAAACCGAGTTAATCAGTGTAGGCGCATTACGGGCCACCTGGCCTTTGAAATTGAACGCTAAACTTTTGGCAAGGCCATCTGAGAAGGCTTTGTCCGGGTGATGGCATGAAGCACATGCCCGGGAATTATTGCCTGAGAGAACAGGATCAAAGAACAGAGCACGCCCCAGGTCCACAACTTCGGGTTTCAGATCGCGCTTATCGGCCGGAGTAAAAAACACTGTCCGTAAAGCATGCTCATCAAAAAATGTCGATTTTTCCAGATCTACAGCTTTGGCATACCGGTTATTGGGAATATTCAGCGCCTGTTGGTACTGATACAACGCAGTGGATAGAGCATTTAAATGATGCACGGTAAAGGCTGCACGATCGAAAGCATCGAAATCGGTATGGGCTCCTAAATACTGATATGCGTTGTTCAGCACCTTGGTCAACGCCGGGTAAGCGCCTTTATGAGCCTTGTCGTGAAAGGAGTAAGCGATAGTTTCGATTCCGTTCAATGCGGCCTCAGCTTCTGGTAGCGACTGAAAGCTTATCGGAGAATCAAATCCAGATATTCCCATACTAATAATGGTCAGTACTTCAAGCCGGATAGCCTCAAAGGCGTGTATGGCATCGACATCTGTATTCCAGGCCAGGAGTTTCAGGTTATTGGAAAGTGCATGTAATGCCAGTGTTTGTTCTGCAAGTTTTTTGCGATTTATAGTGTCGCCATGGGCATACAGGGTTTCCTCAAGGACCTGGAACCCGGTTGGCAGGATGATCTTATCGTCCTCCTCTTCGGCTTTAACGATAGCCGGACCATTCATCCGGTTGTTTTCATCGGGAAAGAAAAGTATGACCAACGACTCGATGTGTTTAAAATGCCTTCTGGCCCTGGCAAAGGTATGCCGGAGCGTATCGGCAGATGCGCCACGTTGCGCCTGATCAGCGAGCGATTGCACGACATTGGCCATCGTATCGGCCTCTGCTCTGAAGTAAGTGTTCACATCGATTACCATGCTCTCCTGCTTCCCTGGACGGCAGGCTGCAGCAATCACAAGACATAGGGTCGATATAGCGAGAAATGGATATAGCTTCATACCAGTAGATAGTAAAAAAACTGCCCAATGGGTTTGAGCAGTTCTTTATTATGATGATTGATTCGGATAACCCTAACGAGGCAGGCCGCTTACCACAACGATTTGGCTTCCTTCATTGAAGTTGGTAGCCAATGTTCCGCCGTCAACACCTTTAAATGCATCAGATTTCCAGGAGTGCACCTGGATGTTGAGCGTAAACGTATTGGGTATACCGACTATGTCCGAGATGTCGACCATTGCTCCATACTCCCAGCCACCACGGCCGGCAACGCCATAGATGGCCTCGGCCTCTGCATTGCCACGGAAATGGTCAAGCTCGAACACCTTCTTCAACGCTTTTGTTTTCAGATTATACTGGTATACAAAAGCATCGTGTATCGGTGCCGTTACCGGGGCATATCCGTTGGGATCTTCGGTGATGTATGCATAGTTTTCCGTAACCATAATGTTATCCGGATCCATAAACATGTTGGCCGGGCCGGTAGCATCGTCGCCGTCCAGAATAACCGACAGCTTGCCTTTTAACGGATCAGCAGCATCAAGTTCCAGTTTATAGACACGCCCGTTCTTGGTACGATCTGCATTACCTTCCTGACCGGTAACATTGAAATAAAGCTCACGACCGATACCGTCTTTGCGGTAATCAATGTCTTCTACACGGCCAAATTGCAGTGCCTTTGCCTCCGCAACCGCAGCCTCCATATCACCGGTGCTCATGTTCTTCTGGTTCTCAAGTTTCACGAATTCTACAGCAACGGGCGTAGCGGTTACGCTCTTCTCACGAACGTCCTGGCTCACTGCACGCATAACGTACAGGCTGCCGTTTTCAAGATCGCCTACAGTATTTGAGATATACAGCGCTACCTGGCCTCCACCTACACCGGAGTCGTCGTCGCCGATAACAATAACGGTTTTACCCTGATACGCGGTCTTGGGCAGCGGCACCGCATTTTCAGTAGCCCAATGGCCCAACGCGGGCAGGAATTTTTTATCGGTAGGATTAGGGTTAACGGCAAGTGGATCGAGACCGTGAATGTACGAACTCGCATTTTCGCTACAGGTCAGGAACAAAGGCCCAAAACCATGTTCTTCCGGAGTAGCCAAGGTCGCCGAACAAAGTCTCTTGTCGCCACCATTTGAGTTCAGATAGTATTCACCTTTGATAGGCCGGAATGTCTTGTCAAATGTAATTCGTGAAACGGCAATGTTGTCTTCATTATTAACCATCATAACAAAGCCATCGGCAGTCTTCAAAACGCCGGCGCCGTCAGCAGCACCACCAAATACATAGTTAGGAGATCCCGGTAGATAATCGGCACTTCCAATTAACGAGTAAACTTCCACACTTTCGAAACCAGGAAGCTTCTTGATAAAAGTCGATGTTGTAGAGTGATTAGCCAGAACAACCTGGTTGGCTCCTTCTCCTGTGTCGCCTTTATCTCCTTTATCACCCTTATCGCCTTTGGCACCATCAGTACCATCGACTCCGGCGGCACCTTCAGGTCCCTCGCACGCGGTAAGCGCCAGGGTGCAGGCCATAGAGAGGCAAAGCAGTCTTAACAACAATTTTTTCATAACAGAGGTATAATTTGGGTTTAGTTAGCCCGAAATTAGCCTCACATGAATACGGTAACATCATCGTCAATTTATGCCTCTGTTAATAATGCAGCAGAGTCCGAAACACTGTTGACTACACAGAAAATATTCTTAATGAGCGAGTTATAGTCTCTATCGCTAAACGATTAGCATTATCGGAATGAAAAACCAATGTTATCGTTTAGATGCGTTCTAAAGAGTCTCTATCTTTAGCCTTATGATGACACCCCGTATTTTTTATTTCATCCTGTTTTTCCTCGGGTTTACATTTAACCTGCCAGCCCAGAATGCCCTTGACCCCAGACCAAGTCCCATGGCCAGTATTGCCATGCGGTATAAGGATTCGTATATCCGGATAACGTACTCACAACCTCATAAACGCGGGCGTGAAATTTTCGGTAAGCTCGTTCCCTATGGCAAAGTATGGCGAACCGGCGCGAACGAAGCAACGGAACTTACCACTACCCGCAATATCCAGATAAACGGCACATTGTTAAAAGCAGGAACGTACTCGGTGTTTACCATACCCGATAAAGACAAATGGACAATCATTCTGAACAGTGAGAATGGTCTTTGGGGCGACTATAACTACAATTCCAAACTGGACGTTATGCGCTTTGATGTGCCTGTACAGTCAATTACTGACGTGATCTACGAACCGTTCACCCTTCAATTTGACCAACGAAACGATGTGGCAAGCCTTTTGATGATGTGGGATAGAACTAAAGTTTCTATTCCGGTTAAGTTTATAAATTAGAGGCATGATACGACTCCTTTCAGCAACACTGTTATTACTACTCTGCAGTACACTTTGTTTTGGTCAGGACCGGAGCGAGTTGGAGAAACGTCACGGCTTTAAAAGCATCAAGCTCGATATGCCCGTGGACTCGGTGAAGGGCGCCAAACTGAAGAAGGAGATCAAAGAGAAACTGAAAGATGGCGAATACCCGGCTAGGCTCTTTACCGTGGAAGATCCGGAGTATGCGCAGATTGGCGAAGTAAAGGTCAGCAAGATTGAGGTAAAGACATATAAAGACATTATTTATGAAATCAGTGTAACGGCCGACAAGGATCCCCGCCTGATGAAGGCGCTCGAATCACTCTACGGCCGTGCCGACTATGATATGAAGACCGAAATGTATTTCTGGAAAACACCTGGCCTCATTCTTACTTTTAAAACTGCCGACCGAAATCACCTTGAACTTGTGTATACATCATTTGTTGTTCACAAAACCATGAAGGACGATAAAAGCAAGAAAGTTGACGACATTGCTAACGACTTTTAAAACCTAATAACCATGATGATAACCCAAAAATCTTTGTTCCTCGGATGCGCGCTGGCGCTATCAGCGGCCAGCCTGTATGCGCAGGATCAACCCAACAAAAAGACTCCTGAATCTTCTGAAATCTGGGAACCTCAACCCCGTATTATAACAGCCGGTCCGAAGCCTGGCGACGCGCCATCGGATGCCACGATTCTCTTCGATGGCAAGAACTTCGATAACTGGGTTAGCATTGAAGGCGGCGCGCCCAAATGGACGCTTAAGGACGGCGCCATGACCGTGGTTGGCGGCGCAAAAGACATTAAGACTAAAAAGGAATTCGGCGATTTCCAGCTTCACGTAGAGTGGCGCTCACCAGCAGAGGTAAACCCTTCGCAAACCGGTCAGGGACGTGGTAACAGCGGTATATTCCTCCAGGAGCGCTACGAAGTTCAGGTGCTCGACAACTATGAGAACAAGACATACGCCAACGGCCAGGCTGGATCGATCTATAAACAACAAATTCCGCTGGTAAACGCATGTCGCAAGCCGGGCGAATGGCAAACCTATGACATCTTCTACACCGCACCTCGGTTCAACGCGGAAGGTCGGGTTATTGTACCAGCTTACGTAACACTCGTTCACAACGGTGTCCTTACTCAAAACCACGTAGCGCTGTGGGGACCGACTGAATACATCGGTCTACCTGTATACAAAGCGTACGAAAAAGGTCCTATCCGCTTACAAGACCATGGCAACCCGGTGAGTTACCGCAACATCTGGATCCGCGACCTTTAAGCCAAGCTTTAATTACTATACTTATGAAAATTCTTATTCCTGTTTTCATCCTTGCTGCCGCACTCTTCCAGTGCAAAAGCGCCGAGAATACGTCAAGCACGGCTAAACTCGAAAATACCTACTGGAAGCTTGCTGAAATGAACGGCATGCCTGTAGACGTGCCCGAAAATTCGCGCGAAGTGCACATCGTTCTTTCTGACGAAAAAGAAGAGAAACGCCTTAAAGGCTTTGGTGGCTGCAACGGGCTGGGTGGAAGCTACAGCTTAGACGGTACAAAAATCAAGTTCCAGGTGATATCAACGAAAATGGCATGCGACCGTCTGAATGTAGAGAACTATCTGACCAAAGCTTTGAATGACGCCGATACGTACCAGATCAAGGGTGAAACGCTTGAGTTGTTTCAAGGAGAAACCTTCCTTATCCGATTTAACTCCGTATACCTGCAATAGCCGCAGACTATAAAGCAACAAAGCCCATCTTGATATAATCAGGACGGGCTTTTGTTTTTTTAGCGGCGGGCTTGGTTTAACGCAATCCAAGCTTTGCTTTCAAACTCGCATCCAGCGCAGCCCGGGGTACTACCATACTCACTGTATTGATAGCAAAGTATGCCTCTGATACGTTTATAAAACCCTGATACGGACCAACCGTTCCCCAGGAGTTCTTCACCACAAAGAAACGCTTCCCTCCCTTCGACCGCTCAATACCCACCAGGTGCATCAGGTGATCGTCTTGCGTGGTCAGGTTCTCATACAGTTGCTGCCGCATAGCCTGCGACCAGGTAACCTCTTGAGCATCGACCGATAGCTCCTTCGGAATGTTCTTATCGTCGGCCAACTGTACGGCAAGTCCCTGTGCCTGACGGAAGAACTTGTTGCTCACGTCTGCATCCCACATGATAGAGTAACCGGATTCTACAGCCTTTACGGTAATACTCACCATCTCTTCGAGGGGCACATTGTAATATGATCCGTTCAAAAAATTATCCGGAGCCTCCAGAATAAACGGTGCATAAAACGGATGGTGCGTGTACGAAGTGATGTTAACATAGTCATCAGGGTTGAAGCGGAGTACTTCAGTTGCAAAGGTCTTTGGGGTATACGTTTTCTCTTTGTAGAAGAAGGTTTCCGGTGGCTTGCCGAGGTAATCATCCAGTATAAGCTGGAATCCCTTCATCCAGTCTACGGGCAACGGCCGGTTCTTTAACAAGCTGTCCAGATAGACCTTAAGCTTTGTATCCATCTTGCTGTGGTCGTGTTGCTTAACACCGAGCAGCAGGCCCGAGTAGGCACTTTCCGGCATGGCACCGTACGTGGCCATTGCCCGGATAACGTCGTGGCCCAGGCCGCCAGGACCAAACTGTGCGGCGCCTTGACGAAGAATGTAATTACGGGCTTTCTCCGTGTAGATATTGCGTACGGTATACATTTCCGAAAGATCTATGTCACCTAGACCGTTCTTCATGGTTTGTGATTCGACCAGCGACGTTGTGGAGAAACTCCAGCATGTTCCGGTATTCGCCTGATTTTTTACGGGCGAGTACGGAATTTTTTGAATCGCAGTAAAATCGGCGGCCGCTGACTGCGCCATGCTTTGCTGCACTAAAAGAACAAAAATTATCCCGGCCACAAGGCTATGCACAGGCCGCGGTGTTGTTAATACTGTCATAGTTAATTACTTCTTATAGCTGATCCGATATATAACATTTGCCTGATCGTCCGAGACCAGCATTGAGCCGTCGGGAAGCATCAGCACATCTACCGGGCGGCCCCATACTTTTTGTGTGGCATCATCCAGCCAACCACTGGCAAACACTTCGTGCCCCGTTACCTTACCGCTGTTATCTACCTTTACCAGCGTTACATTGTAACCACTCTTTTTAGAGCGGTTCCATGAGCCGTGTTCCGCAACGAAGAGTTGCTTTTGATACGTGCTCGGGAACGTTTTACCGGTATAGAATTTCAGACCGAGCGGCGCCACGTGTGGGCCAAGCTTATCGGCAGGTTTCACAAAATCGCTGCACGGTTGCTTGTCGCCAAAATCCGGATCTTTAACACCGCCTTCATGACAATATGGATAGCCGAAATGCATACCTGCTTTAGTGGCCACGTTAAGTTCGCATGAGGGTGTATCGTCGCCCAGCATGTCCCGGCCGTTGTCTGTAAACCACAACGCCTTGCTATCGGGGTGCCATGTAAAGCCAACCGTGTTGCGAACACCTTTCGCGTATACTTCACGGCCCGAGCCGTCCGCATTCAACCGGGTTATACTGGCAAAAATCTCTTCCTTCGATTCACAAATGTTGCACGGTGCTCCTACCGGAACGTAGAGCTTGCCATCGGGACCAAAGGCAATGTATTTCCAGCCATGGTGAGTTTCCTTGGGGTAGTCATCCTTTACCACAACCGGTTTCGGTGGCGATGCCAGCGACGACTCTATCTTCGGGTACCTGGTAATACGGCTTACCTCTGCCACGTACAGATCGCCGTCTTTAAAAGCAACGCCGTTCGGCATATTAAGGCCTGAGGCAATTACCCACTTCTTATCGGCCTTGAAATCGCCATCGGTATCTTTCACAGCATATACCTTGTCTTCATTCCGATTGCCAACGTAGAGCACACCCGATGGGCTTAACGCCATTGACCGGGCATTGTCTACTTCCGCATACACTTCAATTGAAAAACCGGCGGGCAGTTTGATCTTTTCCAACGGCAGCGTCTTGCTGTATTCTGTCATGGCGGGCACACTTCCATCGGACGAATTTGCGGACTTCTTTCCGGGTGTGCCAGAATTGCCGCAAGTCATCGCCAGCGCGAGCGCAACCACGGGAATGTAGGGCGTTGTCTTCATAAACAGTTAAATTTTATTCAAATTATCGTTTTTGAGTCCATGGAACAAAGCAATTCCATTAACGGTTAACTATTTCAGTACACCCATACCCGGGAATCTTCCAAATACTGGTATTTTTAGGATCGGTTTTGTCTGCCGGGGCCTGAATCCCGGCATGGATCAGAACAAGCTTGAATACTCATGATTTCGATTACCAATTTGTCCTATTACATCGGTGGCCGCGCCCTTTACGAAAACGCGAACATGTTCATTAAGCCTAAAGACAAAATAGGGCTTATCGGACTTAACGGCCGGGGCAAATCTACTCTTCTCCGAATTATCAATGGCGAATATAAAATTGACGGTGGCTCCATTAGCAAGGCCAACGACTGCAGCATCGGCTTCCTGAACCAGGACCTCCTTTCCTACCAAACAGATGACACCATCCTCACGGTAGCGATGGGAGCCTTTAAAGACGCTGTTGAAACACAACGCCAGATCGAGAAGATCATCCATACCCTCGAAACCGAGTATTCCGACGACCTGGTTGAAAAGCTATCCAAACTTCAGGAGCGATTCGAGCACCTGGATGGTTACGCCATGCAGGCTAAAGCCGAAGAAGTACTGGAGGGTATTGGGTTCACTACAAAAGACCTGCACCGCCCGTTACGCGAGTTCTCGGGTGGCTGGCGTATGCGCGTAATGCTTGCCAAGCTTCTGCTGGAGAAACCGTCACTCCTTATGCTTGACGAACCTACCAACCACTTGGACCTTCCATCGATTGAGTGGGTAGAAAACTACCTGCGTACGTATGAAGGGGCCGTAATCGTGGTGTCGCACGACCGTACATTTCTCGATAACGTCATTACCAAGACCGTAGATGTAACACAGCAGCAGCTGGTTACGTACGAAGGGAACTTCTCTTTCTACCTGGAAGAAAAAGAACTCCGTCAGGAGATTCAACAGAACGCCTACGAAAATCAGCAACAGAAGATACGGCAGACTGAACGCTTCATCGAGCGTTTCAAAGCCAAGGCTACCAAAGCCCGTCAGGTACAGTCGCGTGTAAAATCACTGGAGCGGATGGATATGGTTGAAGAAGTAGTAGACGATACTGCAGCCGTAAACTTCCGGTTCAAGTTCAACCAGCAACCCGGTCGGTATATTGTTACCTTGAAAGATGTATCGAAAGCCTACGGCGAGCAACGCATTCTCGACGGAGCTTCTATTACACTTGAACGGGGCGATAAGATTGCCCTGATCGGTGCAAACGGAAAAGGTAAATCTACCGTACTTCGCATTGTTGCCGGCGAGGAGCCTGTAGAGGGCGAGCGGACCATTGGCTACAACGTTATAAAGGCGTTCTATGCCCAGCACCAGTTGGAATCGCTACGTGTTGAAAACGAGATCCTCGAAGAAATGCTCCAGGCCGGTTCCGGTAAACCCGAGCAAGAGCTACGAAACGTTTTGGGATGCTTCCTGTTTTCGGATGAAGACGTTTATAAGAAAATCAAAGTACTCTCCGGCGGTGAAAAATCCCGTGTGGCATTGGCGAAGACACTCCTATCGGAAGCTAACTTCCTGCTGCTTGACGAACCTACCAACCACCTTGACTTCATTTCAGAGAACATTCTCATTCAGGCGCTACAACAGTATGCGGGTAGTTTCCTCGTGGTATCGCACAACCGTCACTTTGTAAGCCAGATCGCCAACAAAATCTGGTATATCGAAGACGAGAAGATCAAAGAATATCCCGGCACATACGAAGAATACGAATACTGGCGTAAGAAGAACGAGGCTTCGGCAGCTGCCGAGCAACCAGCAAAGGCTAAAAAGCCTGAACCGGAAACCAAGCCCAAAACACAACAACCGAGCACTCCTTCGCAAGAAGCCAAGCTGAAAACGCTTGAAAAAGAGCTTAAAAAGGTTGAAGACCAGCTAACACGTCTGGAAGAAGCGAAGAACCAGCTGGAAACGCAAATGAGCGATCCTCAGGTTTATAGCAGTGTTGACAAGATGAAGCAGGCAAAGGCCGATTTCGAAAAAAACCGGGTCGAAATCGAACAGATTACGAAGCGGTGGGAGGACCTGGCAACCGAAATAGATGCCCTGGCATCACGTTGACAGCTAACTTTTTAGTACGTAGAGCCGCCAACTCCGGGAAAAGAGCCGTTCCCCGGAGTATGGCTGCACTCTTTATCGAAAGATGCCCCTTGCGAAGGCAGTTTCGTCATCTTGAAGCCCAAGGGCCGAAATCTCGTGCGTTGCATCCATTGACTGGACGCCGTTGCAGTCCTTTTCTCCTTCGAGAAGCGCGTACGACGGATCAAATTGAACATACGTGTTCTTAACCTCGCGGCTGTACGTACACCCATCGAGTAAAACACTAAAGCCCAATAACGTCGTTAGAAAAAGGAGAGCATATAGAGATACATGCATTCTCCTCTGTAATCTGATTTCCAATGTATCTGTAGTCTCCATAGAGCGGTCTATTTAGTGGGTTAGACACCTAGGGCTTCCGAAAGGTTGGAAGGTTTAATGAAAAATATAACGAAAACGTAATCCGACGTCAAACGTCAACGGCATGGCCTGCACGCCGGTAGACGATTTAAATATCGAACTGAAGGCGTAACGCATACCTGGAGTTAAGGCAAGCCGGTAGCGCTGCCCAAATTTGTAGCTCACCTCTGTACCCATCAAACCGCTGAAATTAATGCTGCGGTATGTGGAGTTATCGCCCAGACGTTCGGTTGTATTGCTGATGTCGCCTGACGCACCATTGGTATTCTGAAGGAAAAGGTCTGTGGATACACCAGCGTTAAGCTGTACGCCTGTACGCTTCTTCACCAGCAGGTACCCGGCCTGTACGGGCACGCTTACAAAGCGTGAATCGTTATTGATTGTGTACGGCGCTGTCGATACTACGCGCGCCTGAGACCTTGCGTCAAACGCGTCCGCGCGTTCCAGCGTATTGATTGATACCGCCTGCAGGGTCTGGTTTTGAAAATCACCCACGGCTCTGTCTGCGCTGTAGTTATATAGCTGCGTCTGATAATTCACACCACCTTGTACTACCCAGCGCTCGGTAACTCGTTTACCGAGCCCCACGCCTACAGAATACGAAGCTCCCGATGCGTTGAGCTGTTGTGCTGCAACACCACTGTTGGAAGCGATTCCCATATTCGATCCGGTTGCTGTAACACCCGAATTCTTGTTTGTGAAACTACCTGCCGCAAAACCGGCTGATGTCCAAAGTTTTTCACCTTCGGTAGTGTCATCTTCTTTTTTGTCTTTCTTCTTTTTACCGTCGTCGCCACGAAGCTCTTGCTCACGCCGTGCCAGGCGCGCAAACATCTGCGCCACCGGGTCGGGCTCGGGTTCTTTTGGCAAAACCAGTTTAACTTCGCGCTGCGGAACCAATGCAGGGAGACGCTGGTTGTTCAGCGCTATTGACGATTCCTGGGCTGTCGCAGCCGTATTGCCTGAAGCTCCTACCAGCATGGTGTTGCGACCGCCGGGAACGATAGGCGCTACTGCATTCCGCTGGTGCATGGCAACCGCATTGCCCCGTTGTATAACGGATGCCGGCGTGTTGTTCACTCCTTGCGCTGGCTGATGGGCTTCGGTTTGCTGGCCGCGTTCATTGGCAGCAATGTGGGCCGTACCTACGTTGGTAGTTCCAGCCGGATTGGTATATCCCGATTCGGTTGTGTTATCACGCCGTGTTTCAATTGCAGACTTCGCTTTACTTTTATCTGTGCCCGCCCCGATCTGGGTATTTACTTCACGCTTAGCCGGCTCCTGTTGTGCTAACGCGATTGACGATGCGTTGATTTGTGGCTGGACCGAATTTGCCTTGGTAGATGTGTTCGTTGTTGCATTGCTCATCTGCCCGCTGGTCTGTCCGTCTACACGACGTGATTGCCCGGATGCTGACAATGCCGAAGGCATTTCCGATTGCATAGCTATCGAGCGACCACCTCCGGCAATATTACTGTTGGCGCTACGCGATGCCGATTGTGATGATAATGTTCCCGATACCGCGCTGCCCGAAACACTACGTGGTGCCGATGTCGATGTTTCTTCGTGCATAGCCAATACATTCGCCGAAGTCGGCGCTGCTGTTACCCCTGGCTTACGTGGGGCAGAGACACCACTTGCTGTATTTGTTTGTGACGACGCTGTGTTATCGGCAACACTAGCGTTTACAGATGATGAGTGCTCGGTACGTGCGGCCAACATATTGTCTAAAGACGACGCTGCCGTTGTCCCTGAGTTATGTGCCGCAGAAACTACACCATTATTCGCTGTGTCATTATGATCCATCCGTTCGTTCGCTGGCGTTTGATTTAAAAACGCAGATCCGGATTCGTTATTGCCTTGTGCTATGTTCGTGCCGGTTGTATTGCTATTTGCTGTTTCTATAGCGGGAGAAAGAATGGTTGTGTTACTTGATGAGGTATTGGTGGTTGTATTAGGGGTTGTGGCAAGTGCGGCAAGTTCATCCGCGCGGGAAGAAAGGACATAGTAGCCAACGCCTGCCATCATTAAGGCAAACGAAATAGAAGCCGCAGCAACCAATTGGTAGAACAGAAGTCTGCGCTTCATTTTTGTGCTGTCGTCTTTCTCAAGATCCAGCTCAAGGTTCGTCCATACGTTGTCCGAGGGCTCTACCTCGGCTCCGTTAAACGCATCCTTGAACGTATCTTCAAATTTTCGCCTCTCCATATCGTTCATAATACGTTGATTCCTTTGCTAAACGTTGCTGAAGCAGGCTCTTGGCCCGCGCAAACTGCGACTTCGAAGTCCCCTCCGAAATCCCCAATTGTTCAGCAATTTCTTTATGACTGTAGCCTTCTATGGCAAATAAGTTGAAAACAATTTGGCATCCCTGCGGTAGGGCCTGGATCATCTCAATAAGCTGTGTGAAGTGTATTCCGGATATACTTACTTCATCTTCCGGAAGGTCCAATTCCTGAACATCGACCATCGGATACAAATAAAGCTTCTTGCGCTGGGCGTTTAACGCCGTGTTAACCATAATGCGGGTAATCCACGTTTCCAGTTTCGATTCCTGGCGGAAATCCCGGATCCCTTGAAATACTTTCACAAAGGCCTCCTGCAGAATATCCTCCGCTTCGGCCGTAGATTTTGAGTAACGGAGGCATACCACCAGCATTTTTCGGCAATACCGGTCATACAAAGCTTTTTGAAAAGCCCTGTTACCTTTCCGGCATCCTTCTATAAGCTCATTTTCACTGAGCATCAAGCTGATAATTTGCCCATTTTTTCTTTAGACACTACCCTTCGTGGAAAAGTTGGAACCACGCTTCATTTAAAATCACAAAGCCCTAGCTTTGCCTTCCTTAAACCCAGCCGGAGCCTCAAAAACGGCCCTGAAACCAAGTAATCGCGCCTATGACTCTAAAATCCGTTCTCCCGTTCCTTCTGCTTTTGGCCACGCTCGCGTGCACACCTGTACCGCAAAATTCGACTAATTCCGGCTCCAATCCTAAGGCTTTACGGCTCATTGACACGGCCTATGAGCCTCAGATAAAGACAATTACCCTCAGCCCTGAAGGTAGCCCCCTCCTGCCCGCGGTAACCACCATAGGCCAGTGGAACCTGCTGCTGGAATTCGACCAGCTCGTTTCCGACCGCGATACATATTACGCCCGAATCATTCACTGCAATTACGACTGGACAAAGTCCAATATGCAGGACCTTGATTTTATGACAGAGTACAACGAGTTCACCATCAACACCAGCCAGTTCTCGGTCGATACTCACATTCCCTACGTGCACTATTCATTCCCGCTGCCTGCTGTTAAACTGCCCGGCAACTATGTAGTGGTTGTATACCGCAATGGCGACAAAAGCGACCTCGTCCTATCCCGTCGTTTCATGGTATTCGACAATCAGGTAAGCTTCGCCAGAGACGGCAAACTCATCGGTGCCGGTAGCGTAGCCGACCTCAACCAGCAAATCAACTTCACCGTAAACTACGGCAACCTTACCATCCTTAACCCCATGCAGGACGTGCACGTGGTTATCCGTCAGAACCAGCGGTGGGATAATCAGGCTGTCGATATCAAGCCAAGCTTTATTCGCGAAATTGAAAAAGAAATTGAATACCGTTTCTTCGACGATTCGAAAATGTTCAAGGGTGGAAGCGAGTTCCGCTTCTTCGATCTTCGTTCACTTAACTACCCCGGCCGTAACGTGAACCGCGTAGACAAAGCATCGAAACCATACGAAGCGTATATCGATAAAGACAAAAGCCGTAAGAATGAAGCCTACTCACAGTACCGGGATCAGAACGGAGCATTCACAATCGACAATTACGACTACCGAGATCCACTCTTTGCCAATTACGCTTATGTAGACTTCGCGCTGGCATCGGCTCCTGTACAGGGCGATGTATACGTAGCCGGTGGTTTCAACTACTGGAACCTCGATCAAAACAACAAGATGAAGTACGACTCCGCCCAGCAAGCCTATACATCGCGTATATTACTAAAGCAGGGATTGTACGATTATCAATACATTGTTAATTCAAAGTCTGCAACGCTACCGCCATACTACTTCGAAGGCAGCCATTATGAAACCGAAAACACTTACGAAATTTTCGTATACAACAAACCGTTTCAACCGAACGCTGATTTGCTGATCGGCTATCTGAGACTTTCGATGAATGCGAGATAAAAGAAATGGAATATCAAACGCCTGATGCAAGGGGTATCAGGCGTATACCATATCCTGCTGTTCGGTGCGCTGAATAGAATCGTTACCCGCTACGTCTAACATTCCGAAACCTTTATGGGTACAATAGCCCAATCCGTTTTCATACACAAACTGCTGAACCTCACGCGCGGCATATAGTGTGAACGGAAATGTATAACCACGCACTTCAAACTTTACATCGTTATCATACAACGGATAAATCCGTGCGAATTTCTTATGCGATGCCTGTATACGTTGGATATAATCCTGATCGGGAACGATTTGGAATTTATAGAAGGCGGATAGCTGATCGGCCGGATATCTTCCGGTAGCTTCCATACGGGCTATCGTTGAATCGTATAGCAAATCCGAAAACTCGTCGCTCTGAGGCGATACAAATTTCTTTCCGCTGTCATCGTTAAACGCAGCGGGTATTACAACCGCTGGCGATATACACAGAAACCGTCCTTCTTCTCCAATATTGATTCTTTCTTCTTCCTCTACTGATTCGGGCACCAGGTGAAGGTTGCCCACAATAACTTCTTTCTGTTCAAACAAGCGCGCGAGAAAGTAGTCCATAAACTCCTTATCAGGGCACGCAAATACCAACGTAACTTTCGAAGAAAAGTAATGAAGTCCTTTACGACTAACCTTAGTTTGCCCTTTCAGGCCTGAAAAATTGTACTGATTAAAATCCAGGAAATTCTTCTCCGGGCCAAACATCAAAAGCCCCTTGATAACCTGCGCCAAGAGATACTGGTGATGGAACGGAACATATGCCCCCCTGTTTTTCAGTGAAAAAATAATCCTGGTTCTCAAAACCCAAAAAATTTAAATGGGATTAAAAAAATACCATTGCAAAAAACCCGTCTTCACCTGGGCGTGAGCGGTTTATAAAACTAAGAAAAAAACAGAAAGGTTGTACCGATTTGTAAGGAATCTTTACACATTGAACCTGAAGTGCATGATGTCTCCATCAGCTACAACATACTCTTTTCCTTCTACTGACATCTTGCCAGCTTCCTTACATCCTTGCTCACTTTTATATTGCTGGTAATCAGCAATTTTTATCACCTCCGCACGGATAAATCCCTTCTCAAAATCAGTGTGAATCACACCTGCCGCAGCCGGTGCTTTCCATCCTTTTTTAATCGTCCAGGCACGTACTTCTTTCTCGCCTGCAGTGAAGTACGTTATAAGATCCAGCAGTGCATACGACGCGCGAATCAGCTTATTCAAACCCGATTCTTTCAAGCCATATTCCGCTAAAAATACCTCGCGATCTTCCATGCTTTCCAACTCAGCAATCTGCGCTTCAATCGCCGCACTGATCATTACAACTTGCGCATTCTCACCTTCAATATGTTTCTTCAGAGCCTCCACATGTTTGTTACCGGTATGGATCGATCCTTCGTCCACATTCGCTACATAAATAACCGGTTTGCCTGTAAGCAGTTGTAAGTCGGCAACTGCTTTGCGATCTTCTTCATCATCGAGTTGTACAAAACGGGCATTCTTTCCAGCAAGCAACGTCTCTTTGTATAATTGCAATACAGCCAGTTCTTTCTTCAGCTTCGCGTCTCCGCCTTTGGCCATCTTCTCCACACGGGAGATTTTCTTTTCTACAGACTCAAGGTCTTTCAACTGAAGTTCAGTATCTATAATTTCTTTATCTGCTACGGGGTCTACACGGCCGTCTACGTGCACAATGTTGTCGTTCTCGAAGCAACGTACCACGTGCACGATTGCGTCAACCTCGCGTATGTTAGCAAGAAATTGGTTTCCAAGGCCTTCGCCTTTGCTGGCACCTTTCACAAGGCCCGCGATATCCACAAATTCAATGGTCGCCGGCAACACACGTTGCGGGTTCACCAGGCCTTCCAGCGTCTTGAGTCGCTCGTCAGGAACGGTAATGATACCGACGTTGGGCTCGATCGTACAAAACGGGAAGTTGGCCGCTTCAGCTTTGTTGTTTGAAATCGAGTTGAAAAGCGTTGATTTTCCGACGTTGGGTAAACCGACAATACCACACTGAAGTGCCATAGGATAATTCGTTGTAAAATAAGGCCGCAAATATAAGGACTTTAGCCCAAATTCATAGGAAGCGCCACCGGCAATACCATAGTTTCCCAACCGGCAGCACGAAAAGAATCGGCACATAAAAAAAGCCCCCCGAAAACTCGGGGGGCTTTTCCATAGATTAGGTTTGGGTTAGGTTAGTCCCATCTCAACTCGCTGTCCATTTCAGACGATTTAGCTTCTGCTGTAGAAGCTTCCTCATCGTCATGAACATGATCAAATTGTGAGAAGTCTACATTCGGCATTAATTCATGCTTCACGTGATCCACAGAATTCGTCAAAGCTTCGAGGAACTTATTAAAGTCTTCTTTATACAAGAAAATCTTGTGCTTTTCATAGGTAAAACCATCCTCCTTAAAGCGCTTCTTGCTCTCAGTAATGGTAAGATAGTAGTCGTTTGAACGGGTTGACTTCACATCGAAAAAATACGTTCTCTTGCCGGCTTTTACTTTCGTAGAGTAAATTTCGTCCCTGCCGTTTGTCTTATTTTCTTCCACAATCCTGCAATTTATGTTAGGTTTAAGATTTGGTTCCGACTAAGTTAGTGTTTTGATGATTTATTCCAAACAAACGTTTTAATAATTTGATTGCCACACAAGTTTGAACATTCAAAACAGGGTCAAATTTGTCCTAAGTAATCACCATTTATCCATTTTTCCAAGAGCGTGAAGATAGATCTTAACAATATTAAAACCGGGACCAGCCTGGAGCTGCTCGCCCGACAACTGGTCGAAGGCTTTATAACCGGACTGCACAAGTCTCCCTATCACGGCTTTTCAGTGGAATTTGCCGAACATCGCTTATATAACGAAGGCGAAAGTACCCGTCACATCGACTGGAAAGTATATGCCAGGACTGACCGGCTTTTCACAAAACGTTACGAAGAAGAAACAAACCTCCGGTGCCTTATCGCCATTGATACATCGGCGTCCATGTACTATCCTGCGGAAACCAAAGCAAAAATACGCTTTAGTAAATATGCTGCCGCCGCACTCGCTTACCTGTTAAACCGGCAACGCGATGCCGTAGGACTTTGTCTGTTTGGCGATCGCATTCAAAATATCACTCCCGTAAAGTCCTCTCCTACTCACCTCGATAAAGTGCTGCGCCTCCTCAACGACACCGACGAAACCGTGCCGGCACAGAGCAAAACCCAGATCTCGCGTGTGTTGCACGAAGTTGCCGAGAAAATACACAAGCGCTCGCTTGTGGTGATCTTCAGTGACATGTTCGACTCCGAAGAAAATACCGATGACCTCTTCAAGGCACTCCAGCACCTGAAACATAACAAACACGAAGTGATTGTATTTCACGTGATGGATAATCAGACCGAGCTCATGTTCAACTTCGATGATCGCCCGATGGAATTCATCGATCTGGAAAGTGGCGACAGGGTAAAACTAAATCCCGGCGATGTGAAACAACGGTATCGCGCAGAGGCCGACGCCTTTCACCGGGCTTTGAAGATGCGCTGCAATCAGTTCAAGATAGATTTTATCGAAGCCGATGTGCGTACCGATGTGAATACCATACTACAGACCTACCTCATCAAACGGGCTAAAATGAAATAAACTCCGGGATCGCCGGAGTTTACTATACTTTTTAAGCTGGTAAGCAAAGCCTATGCGTCTACCTCCTGGTGTAACCAGGCTTTCTTCGCAAGCAATTCTTCGCGCGCTTCAACATAGTCTGGATCGGGAACACAACAGTCTACCGGGCATACTGCCGCACACTGCGGTTCTTCATGGAAACCAGCACACTCTGTACACTTTCCAGAAACTATATAATAAAATTCGTTAGACACGGGTGCCTGAACCTCCTTGGCATCTACTGAGCTACCGTCTTCCAGCTCAACAGACTCCAGCTTCGTACCCCCGGCCCAATTCCACTCTCGTCCTCCCTCATAGATTGCCGTGTTGGGGCATTCCGGTTCGCATGCACCACAGTTGATACATTCGTCCGTAATAATTATTGCCATGCTTTTTTCTAATTTTGGTCCGTCTTCACCTACAAAAATAATATGAATCAACTATAAAACGGTCCATGCCCCTCAAAAGTTTAAACCGTTGAAATCATATTCGCCATTTTGCGAATTCTTCCGCCACACACACTAATTTCACACCCCTTTTACAAGATTTTCAAGGCAGCCCCACAACCATGACCATCGCACAACGCATCCAGGCCCTCAGTACCTTAGGAAACCACCTTCGAAATCTGTCGTCAGACGAATTTCAAACGATAGCAGAACGTACCCGAATGGAAAACCCATGGTTTACCGAAGCCAACGTACGCATGGCGCTGGACGGTGTTTGCCAGTTTTTACAACACAATGCCCTCACCGACTGGACCTCGCCCTACACGTTCGGCACAACACCGAAACGCGTTGCCCTGGTCCTTGCCGGAAATATTCCACTGGTGGGATTTCACGATTTCCTTTCGGTAATCGCCGCCGGACACACCGCCGTAATCAAACTAAGTTCGAAAGACACCGTGTTATTACGCTGGATCATCACGCTACTTATCGAAATCGAACCCGCCTTTAAAACGCAGATCGATATCGTCGAGCGCCTGCAGCAGTTCGATGCGGTAATCGCCACCGGCAGCGATAACTCATCGCGCTACTTCGAATTCTACTTCGGCAAATACCCTCACATCATCCGCAAAAACCGAACCTCGGTAGCCATCCTTACCGGAAATGAAACAACGGACCAGCTGGTCGCACTCGGCACTGACGTATTCAGCTACTTCGGACTCGGCTGCCGTAACGTATCAAAAGTCTACATCCCCGAAGGCTATAACTTCGAAACACTACTCAAACCCTGGGAACCGTTAAATCCCATCATCCATCACCACAAGTACTGCAACAATTACGACTACCAGAAGTCTATTCTCCTGATAAACCGTGTTCCCTTTTTCGACAACGGCTTCGTATTGCTCCAGCAAAACGACAGGATGGTCTCCCCTATCTCGGTACTGTTCTACGAAACGTATACCGATAAGGATACACTCGCCGAAAACCTCAAGCAGCAGGCCGAAAAGATTCAGTGCATTGCGGGCATCCACCCCCTCGCCACCATTCAACCCGGCAAGACACAATACCCTTCTCTTACAGATTATCCGGATCAGGTCGATATCCTGAAGTTCCTATCGACGCTGTAGTCGTCTACAAATAACGCAAACATTATTCATGCAACGTTAACCGATCGGGCCTCTGCCCGATGGGGAACGTATGCGTTCAGCACTTCCGTTGCCACGCAATTCACAGGGGCCATAAAAAAACCGGGCTCGCATTGCTGCAAGCCCGGTATAGTATTCAGATTTTTATCGGTTACGGTTTCGTTCCGATAATGAGTTCTACCCATCCGCTGTATACCTGACCTCCATCTACCTTCAGACGGTAGAAATAGATGCCTTCCGAAGCGCCTTCGGCTGTCCAGAAGTTACCTTCCTTGTAGTCGCTCGACGAGAACACTTCGTTACCCCAACGGTTCGTAATCACCAGCTGGTGCTTACCGGTAGTCGGCAGGTTCACAATCTCGAACGTATCGTTCACCGCGTCATTGTTCGGTGTGAATACGTTCGGGATAATCACGCGAGTATCTACTGGTATGATAACCGTTGTATTGACTTCGCATCCCACACCATCTACAACTTCCACACGGAATGTTCCTACCGGTATGTTCGGGAACTCTTGTTCGTAGTTACCCTGAGCATTGCGATAAACTTTTACCGTTTCTCCGATTTCGTTATTCAACGCCGGATCAACGATCGTAACATAATAGTAAGGCCCTTTGCCGTCGACATCATTCGCCGGCGTGCCGCCGATGATGTTCCTTACGGTAAAGCTGCCGGTATGACGCGGCTCTGGTAACGATGAATTGATCTTCTCAACCAACACCGTCATCTGGTTTGATACACGGTAGAGTACACGACTTGATACGATACGGTCTGTGCAAGACACCTGCTGCTGCGACAATTCAATGAAGTAATCGTCAGGCTGCGTCAGGAAGTCATGTCGAGGCGTGGCCGTAGAAGAGTAGATCAAAGGCAATGAGTTACCTGCCGGGAAGGTAACCTCGAACTCCTCAACCGGAGTAACAGAGTCACCCTGCCGGAAGATGCGCACTTTAACCGGTACCGTCGGGTCACCCTGGATATTCACCAGGTTCAACGACGCAACACCGTTAACATTACATACACGTTCGGTCGAGAGGCTTACCGCGTACGAACCGCCGATAGGTCCACCGGAAATAGACCGGACTGAAGGACATGTTACAGAACCCGACGCCGGCTTAACAAACACGAAGTAGTTACCCCGTGGCAGCGTATCGATTTCGATGTCCTCGCCTGTAAACAACACACGCTTGTATTGCGAATCAGCAATCTCATCACTCGGCGCCTTACCAAGCGCAATCAGATAGTCTCCATTCGCCGCGAAGCGAATCGCTATTGAACCACTTTTTGCACTGTTTGTACAAGTAGCATCACCGAGCTTGGTAACCGAGAAGTCGATCGCACCAGGCGCATTAATGATCGTAGGCGAAGCCGATGTATTCACCGTGCAATCATTAGCATCACGAATCACCACAATGTATGACCCCTGAGCAAGATCAGTGTATTCAATAGAATTTCCTGTCAATTCTTCGAAATCACGAATAATTACGTTTCCGGCAAGAGTTACGTTTAATAACCGTATTCTGTACGGAGCCGTACCACCCTGAATATTCGATACGGTAAATTTACCGTCATCACCGTTACATTCGCTTATCGCAGTAACACCGGTTATGTCCTGTGTAATCGCAGCCGGGCTATTGATCGTTACAGACACTACTGCCGGACAATTATCCGCGTTGCTATCCCGGACAAGAATATTATAGGTACCATTAGCGGGTAAGCCTGAGATGACATTTCCTGAGATCAAACCCGGTATCCAGGTTGTTCCATCAACAGAATAATCGTACGGTGCGGTGCCACCGGTTATGGTAAGCGTTGCCTGACCAGTGGCCAATCCGGTACACGTCGCATCCACAAAGTTCGAAGCCGTTGCTGTCACAATTGTCGAATTGAGCAGTCGATACGTTAAATCGCATGACACATTGTTCGAATCGACGAGACGAATAATATACGTGGCTGAATCAAGGTTTTCGAGCTTCACCGTATCGCCTTCCGCAACAGGAGCGTCAAATACGGATAAAGTGCTTCCGCGCTTCGACGCTTTTACCGTAATGCTGCCCGCAGGAGCAGGTAACACCGAGTGTCTTACGATAAAGTAGATCTGACCGTTATTCGGATCGTTGCACGTAGGACGATGCGTGTAGGGTTCCGGCAGGAACGTCGTGATATAAGCGAAGCAATTGTTAACCGGATTACCGCAGCTGCCTGTATTCGAGACCGTTACCGTAATATTCGTGCCCTGGCTCAAACCACAAGCGTATTGCGCACGAACCACATACTGCAGGGTTCCGGGCCTTGTACGATCGAGCTCAGTTCCAGGTGGATAAGTAGGCGCAGTAAATCCGGGGATAATCACCTCGGCTAAAGTCACAGGGTTAATATAAGACCACTGGAATCCGGTTGCACCTGGCGCGGCAGCAATCAGCGGAGCCACACTCGTTGCATTCACGCAAACAATTGGGTTTGGTGTCGTCGTCGTTGGAGGCGCGGCGAAGTTGATCGTTACTTGATCGTTCGTCGGAGGACAAACCGAACCGGCTCCGTTCGTAACCGTCCATTGCAGGGTGTACAGTTGCCCTATTGCGCCAAAGAATTGCCCTGTAGGGTTGTTCTGATCGGCAGGCAGGATAACGCCACCAATACCCGAAACAATGCTCCACGTTCCAATCGCCGGAGCTGTCACTGGCGTAGCGGCAAGTGTTACCGGAGGTGTTGTCGCACATACCACCTGATCAGGACCGGCATTCGCTACCGGTGTCTGAGGCTCGAATGAAATGTTCACATCGTCGCTTACAGAACCACAGCTGTTGCTGATCGTCCAGCGCAACTGATAGTTACCCGGAGCACCTGTAAAGGTCGAGTTGAATTGTGTAGGCGTTGTTATTGTACCACCTGTCCCTGATATAATCGTCCACAGTCCCGTATTGGTCAGCGGATCGTCACCGTTCAGTGTCGCCGTTGGCGGTGCAGGAATGGCGCAGATACGTTGATCCAGACCGGCGCTGATCGTAGTCGGCACAGGAGCATCAAAGGTCAGCACAACCTGGTCTGAATTCACGGCACACGTAGATGGTGCTACGGTGTTTACCACAGTCCATACCAGCGTATTCGTTACCGACGTACCTGGTGTGAAGTCTGAAGTAGGATTGTTAACATCCGTCACCACACCGTCGCCGCTGAGTACAGTCCATGTGCCTTGCTCCGGCGCGGTTACCGGCGTAGCCTGAAGTTGTACAACAGCCGTTCCGCAATAGCTTCTGTCAGGACCTGCATTGGCAGGTGTAGGCGAGTTAGGATCGAACGATACGTTAACATCATCCTGGCTGTTACCACAAACACCGCTCGTAATCGTCCAGTGCAGCGTATATGACGCTCCCGGTTGACCCGAGAACGTAGCCGTAGGCAATGTAGCATCCGAGAATGTACCTGTTGCCGTTGCCGGAGCAACCGCAGTGTAAGTCCATAAACCTGTACCCGAAGTAGGTGTGTTAGCCGCCAGTGTCACCGGTCCGCAAGCATTAAGCTGGTCAGGACCTGCATTAGCTGCCGTCGGTGCGGCATCAAAGGTAATGTTAACACTGTCTTTAATATTACCGCAACCGTTGCTGATTGTCCAGTACAATTTATAGGTGTTTCCAGCGGTACCGCTGAACGTCGTATTACGCAACGAAGGCGTTGTGATCACGCCACCGGTTCCCGCAGCTATCGTCCATAAGCCGGTATTCGGAGCCGGATCTGAACCTGCCAGGGTAACCTGGGGAGTGCCTGTAAAGCAAACGGTCTGATCTGGTCCGGCATCTACCGCCGTCGGTCCACCAGTGCTAAACGTAATAGTCACTACGTCGCTGCTTGAGCCGCAACCTACCGGAGCCAGAGTGTTTACCACCGTCCAGGTCAATTGGTAGCTAGTCAGCGCTGCAGGCGTAAACGTAGCCGTAGGGCTGTTCGCGGGCGTTATCGTGCTGGCGTCGGCCGGCGTAATCGTCCACGTACCAACCTCGTTAGCACCTACTGGAGTTGCCGCCATCGTTACAGGTGCGAGTCCGCAAATATTCTGATCGGGTCCTGCATCGGCAGGGCTCGGAGAGTTAGGGTCAAAGGATACCGTAAGGTCATCAACCTTGCTCGGACATCCCGGAACAGACACCGTCCAGTCCAGGCGATACGTTGCACCAGGAGTACCGGTAAAGGTCGTGTTACGATCAGCAGGGTCAGCAAATGCACCTGTCGCACCGGCCGGCGTAATGGCCGTATACGTCCAGGCTCCGGTGCCTACTGCTGGTGCAGCAGCATTAAGCGTAACCGGACCGCAAACATTCAACTGGTCAGGACCAGCATCAGGTGTCGAAGGATCCTGACTCAAAACAATTTGAACCACGTCCGACTTAACATCTGTACAACCAGGGATACCTTTGGTCACTGTCCAACGCAACTGGTACGTCTGACCGGCAGCACCCTGAAACAGAGACTTCGGATCAGCCGGTGTTACAATCGTTCCGGTAGCAGCATTAGCGCTGATGATCGACCATACACCGGTCTCATCGGCAGCCAGTGCAGCCGCGTCAAGCGTAGCATCGGTTCCGCAAATTGCCTGGTCGGCTCCAGCGTCCGCTACCGCGGTAGCCGGTGCACCGAAAGTAATCTGCACATCATCTGTGCTCGTCGTACATCCGGTCTTGCTGATAGACCATCTCAGCGTATAGGTTTGCCCTACAGTTCCATCGAAAATCGCCTGTGGATCATTTACGTCAGAGAACGTTCCGTCGTTCGGCGTTCCCACCATGCTCCAGGTTCCCGTGCCTGACGTTGCGGTATTCGCGTTCAGTCTGATAGACGTCGCGCAAACAGCACGGTCCGCTCCTGCATTTGCAGTCGTCGGCGCTGCGTCTATCGTGATTTGTACCTGATCTGTGCTGTTACCGCAAGCGTTGCTTACCGTCCAGTTCAGAATATACACACCAACCGGTCCACTGAATACAGTATTATATTGTGTATCGAGAACAAACGAGCCGCCCGTAGTAGGGCTTGATGCATCGATCGTCCACTGGCCATCATCCACACCCGGATTCACGGCCGCAAGCGCCCCTGATCCGCAGAGGGTTGCATCCGGACCGGCATCTGCCACAGGAGCGGTATCGTCGAAACGAACCTCAACCGTATCGGCATTCAGCGAACAGCCTGCAGGCGATGCCGTGTTGACAATCGTCCAGATCAGGTAGTACGTCGTTCCCGGCGTACCGGTAATCCCGGCATTCGGATTGTTCACGTCGGTCGGGAATTCAAAACCACCGCCCGCTCCGGCCGGCGTAATCGTCCAGCTTCCGGTTTCCGTGGCAGGGTTATCCGGAGGGTTTGCATTCATATATACCGGACCAGCGCCGCACGTGCGAACATCGGCACCAGCATTCGCCGGCGTCGGCGAATTCGGATCGAACGTAATGTTCACATCATCGGTCGAAGGAGCACATCCGCTCGTAATCGTCCAGGTCAGGGTGTAAGTTATCCCGGCTGTACCCGTAAACCTCGCATCCGGATGGGTAGCATCCGGCAGGAATCTGCCATCGCCAGGGCCTGCCGTCACCGTCCACATTCCTGTGCCTACCGCGGGAACATTCGCCGCAAGTTGAGCAGGACCGCAAACATTCGTCTGGTCAGGACCAGCATTCGCTACACTGGGAGATCCGATAATCGTAATAACAATATCGTCTGTACCTGCAGTACATGCGCCCGCAGGATCGTCAGTCGTCAATCTTAACGTATAGGCGCCAGCTACCGTAGCCGTAAACGTCACGGTTTCAGGATTTGCCGTTTGCGCTGTGCTGCTTAAAACACCGTCACCACCAGCAGGTTGCGTAACGATTGTCCACGCACCAGTACTACCGGCTCCGCTTACCGACGCACCGCTCAGGGTATACGCCACAGCCGCGCACGAAGTGTCATCCGGTCCTGCATCGGCAACAGCGCCGGATCCGACAGTAACCGTAAGATCAGCACTCGCTGCAGGACATGCGCCAGCAGGGTCGTTCGTCGTAAGACGCAGCGTATAGGTACCGAGTACAGAAGCTGTAAAGGTCACATTCTGAGGCGAACCGGTCTGCGCTGTAGAACTCAACAGACCATCGCCACCAGCAGGTTGTGTAACAATAGTCCACGCTGCCGTAGTCGCCGCACCACTAATACTGGCACCCGACAGGCTGGTGATATCACCGGCACACATATTAACCGGAGAACCGGTCGATACAATGGCGCCCGCTCCTACCGTTACAATCATATCGTCCGTTGCGGCAGTACATGACCCCGCCGGATCATCCGTTGTCAGACGTAAGGTATACGTACCGGCAATCGTAGCGGTAAACGTGACTGCTTCAGGGTTAGCTGTCTGGGCAGTACTGCTCAGCACACCATCGCCACCGGCAGGCTGCGTTACAATGCTCCACGCGCCGGTAGTAGCACCACCGCTTACAGCGCCTTCATTCAGCGTAAGGGTTTGACCTCCACACAGGGTCTGGTCAGAACCGGCGTTTGCAATCGCATTGCCGGTTACCGTTACAACAATATCGTCTGTACCGGCAGGGCATGAGCCCGATGCCGGAGTATCGGTTGTTAACCGTAAAGTATACGTGCCAACCACCGTAGCCGTAAACGTCACGTTCTGCGGCGTACCGGTCTGAGCGGTTGAGCTCAACGTGGCGTCACCACCCGCAGGTTGTGTAACGACACTCCAGGCTCCGGTTGTTGCACCACCGCCAACGGTGGCTGTAGTAAACGTAATCGTTTCGCCGGTACACATGCTGCGGTCCGCGCCGGCCTGGGCAAAGAAGCCCGGGTCAACCGTGATCACAACATCGTCCGTAGCCGAAACGCATGAGCCCGCAGGATCATCTGTAGTAAGTCTTAAGGTATAAGCGCCCGGAACACTAGCCGTAAACGTTACGGTTGCAGGCGTTGCGGTCTGTGCTGTGCTGCTCAGAACGCCATTACCACCGGCAGGCTGCGTTATAATGCTCCATGCTGCGGTGGTCGCACCACCACCAAACGATGAACCCGTCAGCGTTGTGCTTCCAGGACAAACATTGCGGTCTGCACCGGCCGTTACCGTGGCATCCGAAGTAACCGTTACCGTTACATCGTCTGTACCCGCACCGCATTGTGCCGCCGGATCATCCGTTGTCAAACGTAATGTATACGTACCCACCACGGTAGCCGTAAACGTCACGGTAGCCGGGGTTGTAGTCTGTGCCGTGCTGCTCAATACTCCGTCGCCACCAGCAGGTTGCGTTACAATGCTCCACGCTGCTCCGGTAGCTCCGCCACTAAACCCAGCACCGGTAAGCGGAACAACATCGCCTGTACAAATATTTTTATCGGCACCGGCATTGGCTCTTGGCGCCGGATACACCGTAATAATAACATCGTCCGTTGCAACAGGACACGCGCCGGTCGGATCATCTGTAGTCAAACGAAGCGTATAACTTCCAGGAACCGTGGCCGTGAACGTAACCGTTTCAGGACTGGCCGTAGGACCAGTCGGCGTAAACGCGCCATCCCCACCTGCCGGTTGTGTTACAATGCTCCATACACCGGTAGACGCACCGCCACCGATAGAAGCACCCGCGAAGGTTATCGAATTACCCGCACAGAATGCCTGCGCAGGACCAGCCTCTGCCGTTGCTGCCGGTTCAACCGTAATAACAACATCATCATTCACCGGACCGCAAGCTCCCACCGGATCGTTCGTCGTTAGGCGAAGCGTATACGTACCAACCACACTCGCAGTAAAGGTCACCGTTGCAGGGGTCGTGGTTTGTGCTGTGCTGCTCAAAACACCGTTGCCGCCAGCAGGCTGCGTTACAATGCTCCACGCCGCGCTCGAAGCCGATCCACCAAACGTTGCTCCCGTCAGCGGTATCGTGCTTGCCGCACACATATCTTTATCCGCACCCGCGTTTGCCGATGCAACGTTATCAACCGTGATAACCACATCGTCAGTATCCGCGGGACAAGGCCCCGCCGGATCAGCCGACGTTAAGCGCAATGTATACGAGCCGGGGATCGTCGCCGTAAACGTCACGGTACTCGGCGTGGTCGTCGGATTCGTATCACTCAATACACCGTCGCCTCCCGCAGGCTGGCTGGTAATGCTCCATGAACCACTATTTACGGAGCCGGTTATACTTGAACCCGTAAGGGTCACAGCACCACCCGGGCAAATAGCCTTCGGAGATCCCGCGTTTGCAATCGCTGACGGATGTACTATAATATCCACCTCGTCCTGTGCCGGCACACATGCCCCGGCAGGATCGTTAGTAGTCAATCGTAAAGTATAAGTGCCCGGTACGGTAGCCGTAAAGGTCACACCGGAAGGGTTAGGAGTCTGCGCAGTGCTGCTCAGCACGCCATCACCACCCACAGGTTGTGTAACAATACTCCAGGCCGCACTTGTAGCAGAACCACCGAACGATGAGCCCGCAAACGCTGCGATATCGCCTGAGCATATATTATTGTCCAGACCCGCGCTGGCTGTAGCCACCGCATCCACGGTAATTACAACATCGTCCGTTGCAGCAGGGCAAGGACCGGTTGGATCATCCGTTGTCAATCGTAATGTATAAGCACCCGCTACCGTCGCGGTAAAGGTAATCGCATCAGGATTTGTCGTCGCTGCGGTGCTGCTCAGCACGCCGTCGCCACCCGCAGGTGATGTTACAATGCTCCACGTTCCGTTTGTTGCCGCGCCACCAATAGTAGCGCCCGTTAATGTCGCTGTTCCGCCCGAGCAGATAGCCTGGTCAGCTCCGGCATTAGCCAATGCCCCCGGATCGACCGTGATCACCACGTCATCCGTTGCCGAAGGGCAAGGACCAGCCGGATCGTTCGTGGTAAGTCTTAATGTATAGACACCTGCAATCGTCGCACGGAAAGTAACCGTAGCCGGTGTTGCCGTTGCCGCAGTGCTGCTCAGAACACCGTCGCCACCCGCAGGCGACGTCACAATGCTCCACGCTCCGTTTGTCGCCGCGCCACCGATGGTAGCTCCGGCCAACGGATAGGTTACACCCGCACATATCGTGTTGTCAGATCCTGCATTTGCCGTAGCAGCCGGATCGACTGTAATAATAATGTCGTCGGTTGCCGCAGGACAAGGCCCTGTCGGATCATCCGTTGTCAATCGTAATGTATACGATCCAGCCACTGTTGCCGTAAACGTAACCGTATTCGGCGTAGCCGTCGCTGCGGTACTGCTCAGAACACCGTCACCACCCGCCGGTGACGTCACAATGCTCCACGCTCCATTTGTTGCCGCACCACCGATCGAAGAAGGATTCAGCGTGGCCGTTGCACCCGAGCAAATGCCCTGATCAGGACCTGCATTCGCTATCGCACCCGGATCTACCGTAATTACCACGTCATCCGTTGCCGAAGGGCATGGGCCAGCAGGATCGTTTGTTGTAAGTCTTAACGTATACGCACCGGCAACCGTAGCGCGGAACGTTACCGTAGCCGGTGTTGCCGTTGCTGCAGTGCTGCTCAGAACACCGTCGCCACCCGCAGGTGACGTCACAATGCTCCACGCTCCGTTTGCTGCCGCGCCGCCGATAGTAGCACCCGCCAGCGGATAGGTTACTCCGGCACATATTGTATTGTCAGCACCGGCATTTGCAGTGGCAGCCGGGTTAACGGTAATAATAACGTCGTCGGTTGCCACAGGACAAGG
>Ga0065165_1001123_pt1 | contig 31534 bp, 33 predicted proteins | sample AraplaMF_Cvi_mMF_FD_63813 | JGI IMG/M metagenome (GOLD analysis project Ga0065165, IMG submission 63813) | Arabidopsis root microbial communities from the University of North Carolina, USA - plate scrape MF_Cvi_mMF (version 2) (version 3) | ecosystem: Host-associated > Plants > Roots >... | reverse complement strand
CGGTCCCCCTCCCCCGTTTCACGGGTGAGGAGAAGAGGCGCCCAGCCGTTCACTGATCCCCCCCGATATGCGTCACGCCGCCCATATACGGCGCCAGCACCTCCGGCACCGTGATCCGCCCGGTCTCGTCCTGGTAGTTTTCCAGCACGGCCACCAGGGTGCGGCCGACGGCCAGGCCCGAGCCGTTCAGGGTGTGGACGTAGTGCGTGCCCTTCTCGCCGGCCTTCTTGAAGCGGGCGTCCATGCGGCGGGCCTGGAAGTCGCCGCAGTTCGAGCACGAGCTGATCTCGCGATAGGTGTTCTGCGACGGCAGCCAGACTTCGAGGTCGTAGGTCTTCCTGGCGCCGAAACCCATGTCGCCGGTGCACAGCAGCACGGTGCGGAACGGCAGCTCCAGGGCCTTCAGCACGGCCTCGGCGCACTGGACCATGCGCTCGTGCTCGGCCTCGGACTGGTCGGGGGTAGTGATCGAGACCAGCTCGACCTTGTAGAACTGGTGCTGGCGGATCATGCCGCGGGTGTCGCGGCCGCTGGCCCCGGCCTCCGAGCGGAACGACGGCGTCAGGGCGGTCATCCGCAGCGGCAGTTCGGCCTCGTCGGTGATCTGCTCGCGCACGATGTTGGTCAGGGAGACTTCGGCGGTGGGGATGAGCCAGTGATCGACCGTGGTCTTGAACAGGTCCTCGGCGAACTTGGGCAACTGCCCCGTCCCATACAACGCCTCGTCCTTGACCAGCAGCGGCGGGCTGATCTCGATGTAGCCGTTCCGCACCGTCTGCAGGTCCAGCATGAACTGGCCCAGGGCCCGCTCCAGCCGCGCGATCTGGCTCTTGAGCACCACAAAGCGCGCGCCGCTCATGCGGGCGGCAGCTTCGAAGTCCATGCCGCCCAGGGCTGCGCCTAGGTCGACGTGGTCTTTGGGATTGTTCAGGCGGCCGGCCGGCAGCTTGGACGGGTCGCCCCAGCGGCGGACCTCGACGTTTCCGGTCTCGTCCTCGCCCTGCGGCACTTCCGGCGCGGGGATGTTGGGCAGGCTGGCCAGCAGGTCCTTCAGTTGTCCGCCGACCTCGGTCTCGGTCTGGGCGGCCGAGGCCATGACGCCCTTCAGGCGTTCGACCTCGGCCATCAGGCGGGCGGCTTCCGCCTCGTCCTTCTTGGCCTTGGCCATGCCGATCAGCTTGGAGCTCTCGTTGCGCTTGGCCTGAGCCTCCTGCAGGGCGGTCTGGGCCGCGCGCAGGGCCGCGTCCAGCTTGACCGCCTCGGCGGCAGCGCCCGCGCGGCCCTTGGCCGACCAGACGGCTTCGAAGGCTTGCTGATTGTCGCGGATGGCCTTGATGTCGTGCATCGGAACGCTCGGGAGAGAAGTCGTTAAGAACGGACCTCTCTAAGGCGCGTCGGCGGGGGCGCCAACACTCTTCCCTCTCCCCTTGCGGGAGAGGGTGGCGGGCGGCGGCCCGCCGGGTGAGGGGTCGCACCGCGTTTGGGGTTACGGGGTCAGGCGTTCCCCGCCGCGCACCCCCTCATCCGACCTCGCTCCGCGAGGCCACCTTCTCCCGCAAGGGGAGAAGGAAATCAGACCGCCACCACGTCCTTGGACTGCTCGGCCTCGTCCTTGGCCTTGCGGCGCTCGATCAGCCACACGCACCAGATCGAGATCTCGTAGAGCAGGCACATCGGGATCGCCAGGGTCATCTGGCTGATCGGGTCGGGCGGGGTCAGGATGGCGGCGGCGATGAACACCCCGACGATGGCGTAGCGGCGACCGTCGCGCAGCAGCTTGCTGGAAACGATGCCCGCCATGCCCAGCAGCGACACCACCACCGGCAGCTGGAAGCACAGGCCGAAGGCCAGCAGCAGGGTCGTCACCAGGGTCAGGTAGTCGCTGACCTTGGGCAGCAGCTGGATCGAGATGCCGGCGGTGCTGATCTGCTGGCTCAGCGAGAACCACAGCACAAACGGCAGCATGACGTAATAGACCAGGGCAGCGCCCAGGATGAACATCACCGGCGAGGCGATCAGGAACGGCAGGAAGGCGTGGCGCTCGTTCTTGTAGAGGCCTGGCGCGACGAAGCGGTACAGCTGCCAGGCCAGCACCGGGAAGGTCAGGACCACGGCCCCGAACCCGGCCAGCTTCAGCTTGGTGAAGAAGAACTCAAGGGCGGCGGTGTAGACCAGGCCCAGGACGTGGGTGTCGGTGGTCGGGATGTCCTTCAGGCCCAGCAGGGCCAGCAGCAGGTCGAACGGGCCGTGCTTGCCGCCCGAAGCGTGCTGAGCCGCCAGCAGCTTCTGGGCCACGGTGAACGGGTTGACCAGGAACAGGAAGATCTGGTCGGCGAAGGCGAAGCAGACGCCGAAGCCGACGAACAGGGCGACCACGCAGATGATCAGCCGCATGCGCAGCTCGATCAGGTGGTCCATCAGCGGGGCGCGCGAGGCTTCGATCTCGTCTTCCGGATCGTGTCCGATGGCGTTGGTCACGAGGCGATGTCCGAATTGGTCGAGGCTTTGGCGACGCGCTTGCGGGCCGGCTTGGTCGGGACCGACAGGTCGGTTTTGGAGGCCTTGGCCGCCTTCGGCTTGGAGACGATCTCGGCCGTCTTGGCGGCGGGGACGGCCTTGGGCTTGGCCGGGGCCTTGCGCTTGGGCTTGGAGACGATCTCGACGCTTGGCGCAGGGGCTTCCAGGGCGGCGGGCGGCTGGTAGGCCTCATGCGGCGAGACCTTGACCGCGCCGCTGTTGAGGCTGGCGTCGATGTCGGCGAACACCTGATCGACGTGGCTGGCGTCGCCGGCCTGGGCCGCGGCGTCGCGCATCGGAGCAGTGTACTGCCCTTCGCGCATGGCCTGGACCTCGCGACGCAGTTCGTCCAGCTCCGATTGGCGGGCCATCTCGTCGAAGCTGGCGCGGAATTCGTTGGCCATGCCGCGGATCTTGGCGACGAACTGACCGAGCTTGCGCAACAGGACGGGCAGGTCCTTGGGTCCCACCACGATCAGGGCGACCGCGGCGATGACCAGGAGTTCCGTTCCGCCGATATCAGGGAGCATGGACGCGCCTTAGAGCGTTTTCGAGCGACGTGGACACCGGTTCGCGTGAAGAAAACGCGACGAACACAAAATGTACGAGCAGGCCAAGCCGTGCTCGCAAAGTGAAACGACGGCCGCCCGCCCTCCCTTCGCGGAAGAGCGGCGCGGCGAATCCCCTACGACTTGCGCAGGTCTTCCTTCTCAGCCTCGGTGCGCGGCAGGGCGCCCGTCGACTTGTTGGCCGAGACCTCGTCGGACGGATCGTCCTTCAGCCCGTCCTTAAAGGCTTTGATGCCCTTGGCCGCATCACCCATGATGCCGGACAGCTTGCCGCGCCCGCCAAACAGCAGGGCGACGACCGCGATCACGATCACCCAGTGAATCCAGCTCATACCACCCATGACGACGATGCTCCTTGCGACAGCGGCCCATTAGCCCCTGCGGCGTGTCGTTACAATATCTCTGACAATATAGGCGGTCGCGAGGCGGGGGGCAAAGCGGCGCCGGACGATAAGCAGGCGCCTGCGACAATGTGTAAAGCCCCTATCGCCCTTCCAGGTCTCCCAGGAAATCCTGAGCGAATTCCGGCGCCTCGTCGCCGTCCTCCAGCGGGTCCTCGTCCTCGCCGGCCCGCAGGCCCATCGGATCGGGCACGGTGAAGCCCGGCGGCAGGTCCAGGGCCAGCAGGCCCGCGGCGCGCATCTCGGCGATTCCCGGCAGGTCGCCGAGAGTCGCCAGGCCGTAGTGCTCGAGGAAGGCGTCGGTGGTGCCGAAGGTCACCGGGCGGCCGGGCGTGCGGCGGCGGCCGCGCATCCTGACCAGCCCCAGCTCCAGCAGCACGTCCAGCGTGCCCCGGCTGGCCTGCACGCCGCGCACCGCCTCGATCTCGGCCCGGGTGACGGGCTGGTGGTAGGCGATGATCGCCAGGGTCTCCTGGGCGGCCTTGGACAGGCGGCGCGGCTCCTCGCGCTCCTCGGTCATCAGGAAGGCCAGGTCGGTCGCGGTCTGGAACCGCCAGCGGCCGGCCACCTGGGCCAGCTCGATGCCCTGGCCGGCGTAGCGCGCGTGCAGATCCGCCAACCCCGCGCCGACATCCGCCCCCTCGGGCAGGCGCTTGGCCAGGTCCTCGACGCTCAGCGGCTCGGCGGCGGCGAACAGCAGGGCCTCGATGCAGCGTTGGGTGAAGAGCGGATCGAGGGTCATGGGACGCGACACATCACAAACGGCGTCATCCCGGACAAGGCCCGAGGGGCCGCAGATCCGGGATCGCTGGAAGCGCCTGCGTTCACGCGTCGGTCCCGGATCTTCGCGCTACGCGCTCGTCCGGGATGACAACCCTCGTTTGACGCGGGCATCAAATGATCGGCTCCAGCGGCTCGGCCCGCGTGCGCAGGTAGATGTCCGAGAAATGCTCCATCTGCCGCGCCTCCAGGATCCCCTCCTTCACCAGCTCCAGGCTGGCCGACAGGGTCGAGGCCAGGTAGCTGGCCGGGCTGGGGCCGTCGGGGTCCTCTTCCCAGCGCTCGACCGGCGCGACGCCCGACAGGGTAGTCCAGTCCTTCATCTCCGGCAGCAGGTCGCGCAGGCGGTCGCGGGCGTCCTCCAGCGGATAGGCCTGGGGCGGGCGCGGGGCGTAGTGGCGGCCATGCTCGCGCTTGCGCTGGGTGATGTAGGCGGTCATCAGGGCGTAGAGGTCGCCCTCGAAGCGGGTCGACGAGACGATCTTCACCGCTTCCGGATCGCCGCGCATGAACACGTCGCGCTTGAGGATCGGGCGCTCCTTCAGGGCCTCGACGGCCTTGCGCATCACGTCCAGCTTGGCCAGGCGGAAAGCCAGCTGGGCGGCCATCTCCTCGGCCGGCGGCTCCTCCGCCTTGGGGCGCTCGGGCTTGGGCAGCAGCAGGCGCGACTTCAGATAGGCCAGCCAGGCGGCCATCACCAGATAGTCGGCGGCCAGCGAGAAGCGCACGCGGCGCGCCTGCTGCACGAAGGCCAGGTACTGCTCGGCCAGCCTGGTGATCGACAGCTGCAGCAGGTCGACCTTCTGGCTGCGCGCCAGGGCCAGCAGCACGTGCAGCGGGCCTTCGTAGCCGTCGATGTCGATGACCAGCGCCGCGCCGTCCTCGGCCGCCGCATGGGCGGCCTCGAAGTCGAGCGTGGGCTGGAAGCCCGTGCTCACGCAAAGCGTCCGTCGAAGGCCGCGTCGAAGCGGGCGCGGGCCTCGGCCACATCCAGCGGCTCGGGGACCTTCACAAGGCGCCCCATGACCGCCTGGACCCGGCGCCGGGCCTCGCGCGACAGCTTGCCGACGCCCGACATCACCGCCTTCATCTCGGCCATGTCGCCGTTGCAGTGCAGGACCACGTCGCAGCCGGCGGCCAGGCTGTCCTTGGCGCGCTGCCGGAAGTCGCCCGACAGCGCCTTCATCGACAGGTCGTCGCTCATCAGAAGGCCGTCGAAGCCGATGGACTCTCGAATGATCTTTTTGATCGCCTTCTTCGAGGTCGTCGCCGGACGGGACCGGTCGATGGCCGTGTAGACAACGTGGGCGGTCATCGCCATGGGCATGTCCGACAGCACCCGGAACGGGGCGAAGTCCCGGGCGTCCAGTTCGGCCAGCTTGGCCTTGACCACCGGCAGCTCCAGGTGGCTGTCGGCCATGGCGCGGCCGTGGCCGGGGATGTGCTTGATGATCGGCAGGACGCCGCCGGCCAGCAGGCCCTCGGCCGCCGCCCGGCCCAGGGTCGCCACCTGCTGCGGGGTGTCGCCATAGGCCCGGTCGCCGATGATCTCGTGGCCTTGCGGATCCGGCACGTCCAGCACCGGCACGCAGTCGACATTGACGCCCAGGTCGAGCAGGTCGTGGGCGATCAGGCGAGCGCCCAGGCGGGTGATCTCGCGGGCGACCAGCGGGTCGTTGGCGACCAGTTCGCCATAGGCGCGGCCGGGCGGATACCTTTTCCAGTGCGGGGCGCCCAGGCGGGCGACGCGGCCGCCCTCCTGGTCGATCAAGATCGGGGCGTCGGCACGCCCCACCGTCGCGCGCAACGCCGCCGTCAGGGCCCGGACCTGGTTCGGGTCGGCGATGTTGCGCTTGAACAGGATGAAGCCCCACGGCTTCACGTCCCGGAAGAACGCGGCCTCCTCCGCCGTCAGAGTGGTCCCGGCGCAGCCGAGGATGGCGGCGGAAATGCTGGCCATGCGCCCTCTTCCCCTACTTCACGAAGCAGGACTTGCCGGCGGCGCTCAGCGCGTCGCAGAAGGCCTTGGCCTCGGCGCGGCTGGCGAAGCCGGTCACGGCCGTGCGGTAGAGGGTCGTGCCGTTCTTGTCGATCGCCTCGACCCGCTTGCCCTTGCCCGCGGCCATGCCCGGCGCGATGCGGGCGGCGTCGGACCAGGCCTTGTCGGCCAGGGCGGTCGAGGACAGGGCGCCGATCTGCACGCTGGCCGGGCCGCCGGCGGAAGCGGTCGCGGCCGGCGCGGCGGCGGGCTTGGTCGCGACCGGCTTGGGCGCGGCCGGGGTCGCGGCGCGGGGCGAGACGGCGGCGGTGGCCAGGCCTTCGATGCTGGGCGCGGGCTTGATGGCGGCCTGGGCCGCAGGCTTGGCGGTCGGCGCGGCCGAAACCGGCGCGCTGGGACCGGTCGGCGCCGGCTTGGCCGGCTGCAGGGTGGCGGTCTGGACCGGGGCGGTCGGCGGCGGCGCGGCCGGCCGGGCCAGCGGCTCTTCCGGCTTGGCGGCGAAGGTCGGCGAGGCCTCGGGGGTCTCGCTCTTGTAGATCTGCAGGCCCGAGGCCGGATCGGCCGGCTGGGCGGCGTCGGCCGGCGGCGCGGCCTTCATCTGGGCGACCGGCTCGCCAACGGTGCGCGGCGGCTCGTTGGGGCCGCGCACGCCGCCGCGATAGATCAGCAGCACGGCGACCACCAGGGTGGCCAGGACCACCGCGCTGAGGATCAGGGTCATGGGCAGGGGCCGCGAGCCGCGAACAGGTTGACGCGCGTCGAATGAAAGCGGCGCATCGGTGGGCGGCGTATAGGCGCCGCGGTGGGGATCGGACATTCGCGTCGAGGCTCCAGACTTCATGCGCGCGGGATCGCTCACAGCGAATCGGACGCGCGCCGACATAGTTTATCGGAGCCCGGGCCTGCCCAGAACCGCTCGTGAACGTCGCCGTTCCGCTTTCGCGCGCTAGTTCCAGACGTCCAGCTGAAACAGCTTGCGATGTTCCTCGATGGCGAACCGGTCGGTCATGCCCGCGATGTAGTCGCACACGACGCGGGCGCGGCCGGCCTCGTCGCGATTCTGCGACCGGGCGAACCATTCCGACGGCAGGACGTCGGGCTCGGCCAAGAAGAGGTTGAACATCTCGGCGAGAATGCGGCGCGCCTGGCTTCGCGTGCGGTTGACGCGCCAGTGGCGGTACATCCGGGCGTGCAGGAACTGGCGCAGCCGGGCCAGGTCCTCGGCCATGTCCGGCGAGAAGGCGACCAGGGCGTGATCCAGGGCGCGGACGTCCTGGGCCGACTGCACGCCGGTGGCGGCCGCCCGTTGCAGGGTCTCGCCCATGACGTCGTCGACCATCGCGCCGATCATCCGCCGCACCGCTTCCAGCCGGGTCAGGCGCGGGTCCAGGTCCGGGCGCTCGCTACGCACGGCGGCCAGGATCGGGCCGATCAGCGGCACGTCCATCAGCTCATCCAGGGTGAACAGCCCCGCCTCGACCCCGTCGTCGATGTCGTGGTTGTTGTAGGCGATGTCGTCGGCCAGGGCCGCGACCTGGGCCTCGGCCGAAGCCCAGGTGTTCAGGCCCAGCTTGTATTCGCTGTCGTACTTGGAGATCGCCTTCCACGACGGTTTGCCCAGCTTCTCAGTCACCGGGCCGTTGTGCTTGATGATCCCCTCCAGGGTCTCCCAGGTCAGGTTCAGGCCGTTGAAGTCCGGATAGCGCCGCTCCAGCTCGGTGACGACGCGGAAGGTCTGGACATTGTGGTCGAAGCCGCCATACGCCTTCATGCACGACTGCAGCTCGTCCTCGCCGGCGTGACCGAACGGCGGGTGGCCGATGTCGTGGCCGAGGGCGATGGTCTCGGCCAGGTCGCTATCCAGCCCCAACGCGGTCGCCAGCGAGCGCGCCACTTGCGCCACTTCCAGCGAATGGGTCAGGCGGGTGCGGAAGTTGTCGCCCTCGTGGGCGACGAACACCTGGGTCTTTTCCTTCAGGCGGCGGAAGGCCGAGGTGTGGATGATGCGGTCGCGGTCGCGGGCGAAGGGGGTGCGCGTACGGCTCTCCTCTTCCTTGAAACGACGCCCCAGGGACCGGGCCGGATCCTCGGCGTAGGGGGCGCGCTGGACGTAGAAGGGAGACGACGACATGGAAGGCCTTTGCTGATCGCCCCTTTCCCTGAGGCGCGCAGGCCCTCATATAGGCGAAGTATGGATTTTCCACAGCCATGACCGACACCGCCGTAACGCTTTCTCCGAACGCCGCCCGCCGGCTCCACACGATCTCGGAGGCCGAGGGCCATCCGGTGATGCTGCGCGTCGCCGTCGACGGCGGCGGCTGCTCGGGCTTCCAGTACCGGTTCGACCTAGTCGACAGCGCGCAGCCCGACGACCTGAAGGTGGAACGCGACGGGGCCGCGGCCCTGGTCGACGTGATCTCCCTGGCCCTGCTGAAGGGTTCGGAGATCGACTTCGTCGACGAACTGGCCGGCGCCGAGTTCCGGGTGCGCAACCCCAACGCCAAGTCCAGCTGCGGCTGCGGCGTCAGCTTCTCGATCTAGGCGCCCGACCTCACCAAATCCAAAGCCGCGACTTGAGCGCGCCGCCCATGGGCCCTAGCCTCCCGCCGCCGACTGGAGCCCTCGATGCGCATCGCCACCTGGAACGTCAATTCCGTCAACGCCCGCCTGGATCGAGTCCTGGAGTGGTTCGAATCGGCCGCGCCCGACGTGGCCGTGCTGCAGGAGATCAAGTGCCTGGACGAGAAGTTCCCGACCGAGGCCTTCGAGCGCCTGGGCTACAACGTCGCCGTCCACGGCCAGAAGACCTACAACGGCGTGGCCATGCTCTCCAAGCACCCGCTGGAGGACGTGCGCAAGGGCCTGCCCGTCCTGCATGACGGCGAGGTCGACGAGCAGTCGCGCTACATCGAGGCGGTGATCGGCGCGCCGACGCCGTTCCGGATGGTCGGCATCTACCTGCCCAACGGCAATCCGATCGGCACCGAGAAGTTCGCCTACAAGCTGGCCTGGATGAAGCGCCTGCACGCCCATGCCCAGGGCCTGCTGGCCCTGGAGGAGCCGCTGGTCATCGCCGGCGACTACAACGTCATCCCCGAGGCGCAGGACGTGGCCAATCCCGAGGCCTGGCTGGGCGACGCCCTGTTCCAGCCCGAGAGCCGCGGCGCGTTCCGGGCCCTGAAGAACCTGGGGTTCACCGACGCCTACATGCAGGTCGACGGCGCGCCGGGCGGCTACACCTTCTGGGACTACCAGGCCGGCGCCTGGCCGCGGAACCTGGGCATCCGCATCGACCACCTGCTGCTGTCGCCCCAGGCGGCCGACCGGCTGGCCGGGGTGACGATCCACCGCGACGAACGCGACAAGGAAAAGCCCTCGGACCATGTGCCGGTGGTGGCCGAGCTCAACCTCTAAACCCCGTCTGTTCGAAATCAGGGACTCCCGCTAGCCTGATCCCTATGAGCGAACTTTGGCGTCTCTTGCTGCTCGTGACCTTGTCGGCCTCCGCGGTGACCTTCGTGGGCAGCGCCGCCATCTGGTTCATGGACGAGGAGCGCCGGATCCGCCGCGCCCTGCGCCACGTGCTCAAGGGCGCGCCGGAGACCGTGATCGTCGCCAAGGGGCGCGGCCGGGGCGCGGGCTTCAACTTCACCACCAACCAGGCCGCCGTGGCCTGGGACAGCGGCGCCTGGTGCCTGATCTACCGCATCGACGAGCTGATGGGCGCCGAGTTGTCGGTCGACGGCCAGGTGATCGGCCGGGTGTTCCGCGGCGAACAGCGCCGGGCCATCGACCAGATCGTCCAGCAGGCCGCCCAGGTGACCCTGAAGCTGATCTTCGACGATCCACGCCATCCCGATTTCGAGTTGGATGTCTGGCTGGAGGGCGACCAGCAGCGCCGCGAGAGCCGCTCGCCCGCCGACGCCATCCAGGAGGCCAACCGCTGGCTGCTGCGCGCCGACGCCATCGTCCGCCGCCCGCTGGCCCCTAAGGCCAGGCCCGCGCCGCCGCCCTCCCCCTCGGCCGAGCCGGCCATCCAGACGCGCCCGCCCGTCGCCGAGCCCGAGGTCGCCCGGGCGCCGAAGCCCTACACGCCCGCCCTGGAGACGGTCAGCGCCGCGCCGCAGGCCCGCCCGGCCGCCACCGCCCCGCTGTTCGACGAGATCGACACCACCGCCGATCCGCTGGACGCGCCTTGGGAGGCGGACGACGACCTCGACGACGATCCGCCGTCGATTCCCGAAAAACCCTACAAGCCGGTCTCCAAGGCGGCCCGCCCGCCCAAGGACGACCAGGACGAGCTGCCTTTCGACCTGGACGACTGATCGCGTTTGACTCCCCGCGCGTTTGACGGCCCAAATGCCTTGTCGGCTTGCCTGGCAAGCCTTGCGGAGTCCCCGATCGATGCGCCTGGTTCTCGCCGCCGCCCTCGCCGTCTGCTGCTCCGCGCCGGCCCTGGCCGCGCCCCGGCCGCTGGCCCTGACGCCCGCCGACACCGATCGCGACGGCGTGGTCAGCCCCCAAGAGGCCGCCGCCTGGCTGGACCGCGATCGCGGCGTGATCGTCCCGGTCCGACTGAGCGCCTCGGCCCGCGCCGCGGCGGCGGTGGAGCGGCGGCGCACGATGTTCGACCAGGGCCTGCTGCGCCCCAACGACTTCCGCGCCCCCGCGCCGGAGGATCGCCCGCCGGAAGACCTGTTCTACAAGGACTTCAAGAAGATCAAGAAGTAGGGCCCAAGGAAAAAGGGCCGGACAATCCGCCCGGCCCTCTCCTCGATCCCTGAGCCTCGCCGTCAGATGTCGGCGTACACGTGGGTCTCTTTCGCCGCGCCCGGATGGGTGGTCGCGCCGAGATAGGCCGGGCCCACCAGCTGGGCGAACTTCCAGATCGCGCCGCTGTTGTAGTCGTGGCCGCGCGGCTTCCAGGCGGCCTTGCGGCGCGCCAGTTCGTCGGCCTCGACCTCCAGGTCGATCGTGCCCTTGGTGGCGTCGATGCTGATGATGTCGCCGTCCTGGACCAGGGCGATCGGGCCGCCCACGGCGGCTTCCGGTCCCACGTGGCCAATGCACAGGCCGCGCGTGGCGCCCGAGAAGCGGCCGTCGGTGATCAGGGCGATGTTCTCCACGCCCTGGCCATAGATGGCGGCGGTGGTCGACAGCATCTCCCGCATGCCCGGCCCGCCCTTGGGGCCTTCATAGCGGATGACCAGGACGTCGCCTTCCTTGTAGTCGCGGTTCGACACGGCCTCGAAGCAGGCGGCCTCGCCGTCGAACACCCGAGCCGGGCCGCGGTGCACCTGGTGCTTGAGGCCAGCCACCTTGACGATGCCGCCCTCGGGGGCCAGCGAGCCCCACAGGCCCACCACGCCGCCGGTCGGCGACAGCGGGTTGGAGACCGGGCGGATCACGTCCTGGTCGTCGCGCCAGACCACGTCGGCCAGGTTTTCGGCCAGGGTCTTGCCGGTGACGGTCATGACATCCCCGTGCAGCAGGCCGGCGTCCAGCAGGGTGCGCAGCAGCATCGGCACGCCGCCAGCCTCGCCCATGTCCTTGGCCACGTAGCGGCCGCCGGGCTTCAGGTCGGCGATGTAGGGCGTGCGGGCGGCGATCTCGGCCACGTCCTTCAGGGTGAACTCGATGCCGCACTCGTGGGCCATGGCCGGCAGGTGCAGGGCGCCATTGGTCGAGCCCCCGGTGGCCGCCACGACCACCGCGGCGTTCTCGAACGCCTTGCGGGTGCAGATGTCGCGCGGACGGATGTTCTGCTCGATCAGCCGCATCACCGCCTCGCCCGAGGCGACGGCGTACTGGTCGCGGTCCAGGTACGGGGCCGGCAGAGCCGACGACAGCGGCAGGGCCAGGCCGATGGCTTCGGACACGCAGGCCATGGTGTTGGCCGTGAACTGGCCGCCGCAGGCGCCGTCCGACGGACAGGCGTGCTGCTCCAGCTCGCACAAGGTCTTGGCGTCCATGGTCCCGGCCGCATGGGCGCCGACGCCCTCGAACACATCCATGACGGTGATGTCGCGACCATGGAAACGGCCCGGCAAGATCGAGCCGCCGTACAGGAACACCGACGGCACGTTCAGGCGCAGCATGGCCATCATCATGCCCGGTAGGCTCTTGTCGCAGCCGGCGATGCCGACCAGGGCGTCATAGCCGTGGCCGCGCATGGTCAGCTCGACGGAATCGGCGATCACGTCGCGGCTGACCAGCGAGCTGCGCATGCCCTCGTGGCCCATGGCGATGCCGTCGGTGACGGTGATGGTGCAGAACTCGCGCGGCGTGCCGCCGGCCGCCTTGACCCCCTGCGAGGCGGCATGGGCCTGGCGCATCAGGGCGGTGTTGCATGGCGCCGCCTCGTTCCAGCACGAGGCCACGCCCACGAACGGCTGGGCGATCTCGCGGGTGCCAAGGCCCATGGCGTAGTAATACGAGCGGTGCGGCGCGCGGGCCGGCCCTTCGGTTACATGCCGGCTCGGGAGCTGCGACTTGTCCCAGGTGCCGTCGGGTTTCTTGGTCATGAGAGTACGCCTTCCAAATCGTGCGCCGTGGTTAGCTCAGCTGACGGCGCGACGGAAGGGTTGGACGCCGAGTTTTTGCCGGCTACAGGGCGCTCGGCGCGCGTTTCATTGCGAACGGTTCGCGAAAGCGCGGCCGCCGCGCACGATCGCACCCTTCCCCTCCGATCCCCGGACGGGCTGTACGATGGCGCACAAATGATGGTACCGGTCCCAGAAGCACCGCTCCAGTCACGAGAGCGGATCGTTGCAGGAAGGGACCCGTCGCCATGATCACCAAATCCACCAGGACCTTGCTCCAAAGCGCGCTCCTGGCCTCGGCCGTGGCGGGACTTCTGGCGGGATCCGCCTTCGCTCAGGCCAAGCCGGCCGTCCGCCATATCGCCATCGACGCCAAGGCCCCGACGACGCCGCGCGACCGCTTCTACGACCTGTCGGTGGGGTCGGACTATCCGGGCACCCTGCTGCGCGACGACAGCCTGGCCCAGATGAAGACCGCCCGCGACGAGCTTGGGTTCCGCTATGTCCGCTTCCACGCCATCTTCCATGACGTGCTGGGGACCTATCGCGTCGTCGACGGCAAGCCGGTCTACGACTGGACCAAGATCGACGAACTCTACGACCGCCTGCTGAAGATGGGCGTCAAGCCGTTCGTCGAACTGGGCTTCACGCCGGACGCGATGAAGACCTCCAACCAGACGATCTTCTACTGGAAAGGCAACACCTCGCATCCTGACCCCAAGCAGTGGGCGGCCCTGGTCGATGCTTTCGTGCGACACTGCCAGCAGCGCTACGGCGAGGCCGAGGTGCGGTCCTGGTACTTCGAGGTCTGGAACGAGCCGAACCTGGACGGCTTCTGGGAAAAGGCCGATCAGAAGGCCTATTTCGAGCTCTATGACAACACCGCCCGGACCATCAAGGCCATCGACCCGGCGCTGAAGGTCGGCGGCCCCGCGACGGCCGGCGCAGCCTGGACACCCGAGTTCATCAAGCACGCCGAGAGCTCCGGCGCGGCGATCGATTTCATCGCCACTCACACCTACGGCGTCGACGGCGGGTTCCTGGACGAGAAAGGTCAGCAGGACACCAAGCTGTCGCCCTCGCCGGACGCGATCGTCGGCGACGTCCGCCGGGTGCGCCAGGAGATCGAGGCCTCGTCCAAGCCGGGTCTGCCGCTTTATTTCACCGAATGGAGCACCAGCTACACGCCGCGCGACCTGGTGCACGACTCCTATGTCAGCGCGCCCTACATCCTGTCCAAGCTGAAGGCCACCGAGGGCCTGGCGCAAGGCATGAGCTACTGGACCTTCAGCGATCTGTTCGAGGAGCCCGGCCCGCCCACCAAGCCGTTCGAGGGCGGCTTTGGCCTGATGAACCCACAAGGGATCCGCAAGCCGGCCTGGTTCGCCTACAAGTACCTGAACCAGCTGGGCGACAAGGCGGTGAAGGTCGCCGACGCGGAAAGCTGGGTCACCGCCGACAAGGGGGGCGTCCAAGCCTTGGTCTGGGCCTTCCGGCAACCCGTGCAGCCCGTCAGCAACCGACCCTATTACGGCAAGGTCCAGCCCACCCACGACGTCGAACCCGTCAGCTTGGACCTGAAGGGCCTCAAGCCCGGCCGCTACAACGTCCAGATCTTCCGCACCGGCTTCAAGGCCAACGACGCCTACACCGCCTATCTGGAGCTCGGCGCGCCCAAGACCCTGACCGACCAGCAGGTGCGTGACCTGAACGCCCTGACGACGGACAAGCCCGAGACGCGGGCCCTGACCGTCGGCAAGACCGGCGCGACCAGCGTGGCGGTGACCATGCGGGCCAACGACGTGGTGCTGGTCAAGGTGGCGCCGCGCTAGAGGCCCAGCAGGCGGTTGCGTTGCTGGTGGATCACGGTCGCCAGGTGGTCCCCGACCACCCGCACCGCCGCCAGCCGGCGCAGATCCTCGTGCATGGCCAGCCACAAGCCGCGACGGGGCGGCGCGGCGCTTGACCAGCGTCGCAGCCCCGGGTCGGCGTCGGCCATGAAGCAAGGCAGCAGCGCCACGCCCAGACCGGCTCGCGCCGCCGGCTGCAGGATGGCCATGTCGTTGCTGCGGAAGCTGACCGGCCGTCCGGCCGCGAAGGCTCGCAGCCATTCCTGCTGCGGCAGGCGGTCCATCTCGGCGTCGTAGCTGACCAGGGACCAATCGCCATCGGGCCCATGCGGGTAGTCGGGGGCGGCGTAGAGTCCGTAGGCCATCTCACCCACCTTGCGCGCCACGCTGGTTGGCTCCTCCGGAGCCTGCAGGCGCAGGGTCAGGTCAGCCTCGCGCCGGGTCAGCGACACCAGGGACGCCTCGCCGCGCAGGGTGACGGTGATCGACGGCTGCTCCCGGCGCAGGACGATCAAGCTGCTGGCCAGCACGAACATCGCCAGGGACGGCGGAGCGCTGACCACCACCTCGACCGTCGGCGGCTGGCGCTCGGCCTGGACCAGGCGCTCGACGGCCAGGACCCGATCCTCCATGTCGAAGGCCAGGGCCGCGACCCGTTCACCGGCCTGGGTCAGGGCCGTGCCGCGGCCGCGGCGTTCCAGCAGGCGCAAGCCGGTGCGCGCTTCCAGGGCGGCGACCCGCCGGCCAACCGTGGCGTGGTCGACACCCAGGGCGCGAGCCGCGCCAGAGAGCGACCCCAGTCGGCCGACGGCGGCGAGATGGCGAAGATCTTCCCAATCCATCCGTGCATTTTTGCACATTAGGTTTGCGATCTCACGGAATTTTCGGAGCATCGCCTTCGTGTGCACATGGGGGCCGAAGGAGAGCCCCCATGATCCGCAGCATCGAACTTGTCGCTCCGGGCGGCGTCGACCAGCTTCAGTTGACCCGCCGCCCGCTCCCGCCCCCCGGCGACGGGGAATTGCGAGTTCGCCACCACGCGGCTGGCGTCAACTTCATCGACGTCTACTACCGCACCGGCCTCTACCCTCTCCCCCTGCCGGGCGTGCTGGGGGTCGAGGGCGCGGGCGTCGTGGAAGCGGTCGGCACCGGCGTCGAGGACGTCGCGGTCGGCGACCGCATCGCCTATGCCGGCGCGCCATTGGGCGGCTACGCCGAGGTCCGGAACTTGCCGGCCACGCGCGCCACCAAGCTGCCCGACGGCGTCGATACGCGCCTCGCGGCGGGCGCCATGCTGCGCGGGCTGACAGTTCAGATGCTGTTGCGCGGCCCGCGTCCGCCGGCGCCAGGTTCGACTCTCCTGGTGCACGCCGCCGCGGGAGGATTGGGCCAGTTGCTGACTCGTTGGGCCGCACGGCTGGATCTCACGGTCATCGGCACGGCGAGTTCCGAGGCCAAGGCCCGGGTGGCGCGCGAGGCGGGCGCCGCGCATGTCATCATCGGCCGCGACGCCGACTTCGTCGCCCAGACCCTGGACCTGACGGACGGCCGGGGCGTCGACGTCGCCTATGACGGCCTGGGCGGCGCGTACCTGCGCAAGACTTTCGACGCCGTCACGCCCTTCGGCATGGTGGTCAATGTCGGCCAGGCGGCCGGCGCCGCGCCGCCTGTCCTGGTCACGGATCTGAGCAAGCGCGCCCTGGCCCTCTGGCGCCCCAGCGTGATGGCCTATGTCGCGGACGTTCCCCGCTACCGGTCGGCGGCCGCCGACCTGCTGGGCGCGCTCGAGCGGGGGGATCTGACCGTCGAGATCGGCGGGTCCTATGCGCTGGAGGACGCCGGCAAGGCCCAGGCGGACCTGGAGGCGGGGCGCACGACCGGCAGCCTGCTGCTGATCCCCTAGCCGCCCGCCGCCTGCTCCACGGCCAGCCCCAGGTCCAGCGCCCGCGCCGCTTCCTCGCCGGTCACCACCGGTCGCGGGGCCTCGCCGCGCACGGCTTTCAGGAAGCCGGCGACGCTCTGGCCCAGGGGGTCCTTGCCGGCCGGGGTCTCGGTGAAGTCCTCGATCAACGGAAACGGGGTGGTGTTGCGGAAGGTGCGGGCCAGGAAGTCGATCTCGACCTCGCCCGACGGATAGACCACCCTCATGGTCCGCTCGCGGGCCTCGGCCACGCGCGAGCTGTCGAACACGGCCGTGAAGCCGTTGTCGAAGGTGGCTTCGGCCTTCACCCAGTCCAGGGACGTCGAGCGGGTGATCGCCCCTTCGCCTTCCACCGCCACCGGCTCGCCGTCGCATAAGGCCAGGGCCAGGTCGATGTCGTGGATCATCAGGTCCAGCACCACCGAGACGTCGAGATTGCGGTCCGACGGCGTGCCGCGGCGAACGGCTTCCAGGCGCAACGGCTGCTCGGGAATGTCCAGCAGGCCCATGGCCTGGAACACCACGCGCTCCTGATGACCGCAAGCCAGCGGCGCGCCGGCCTTGGCGGCGGCCACGACCAGGGCGTCGGCGTCGTCCGGCGTCACCGCCAGGGGCTTTTCCGAATAGACCGGCTTGCCGGCCTTCAGCGCCGCCAGGCCGGCCTTGGCGTGATGCACGGCGGGCGTGGCGACGGTGACCACGTCGACGGCGTCCAGGAAGGCGGCCATGTCGTCGAAGGCCTGCGCGCCCAGGGATTCGGCCAGGGCCTGGGCCCGCGCAAGGTCGATGTCGAACACCGCCGTCAGCACAACGCCGTCCAGCTCGGCGTACTTCTTGGCGTGGTAGCCGCCGAACACGCCGGCGCCGACGACGCCGGCCCTGAGAACATCTTGGGTCATGCCGCTGTCTATCGTGTTCGCTTTCGCGCGGGAAGGTACTGGAGGCGCGGCCAAGACGGGGTTAAACGTTCGTTTGAACAACAGGCCTCGATTACGAGGTTCGGGAGAAATGGCCATGGTCACATCGCGCGAAATCCGTCTGAAGAGCCGCCCGGTAGGCGTTCCCGTACACGACAACTTCGAACTGGCCAGCGTCGAGGTCGGCGCGCCCGGCGACGGCGAGATCCAGGTCCGGAACCTGTGGATGTCGGTCGACCCCTACATGCGCGGCCGGATGACCGACCGGAAGAGCTATGTCCCGCCGTTCGAGCTGGGCAAGGCGCTGCAGGGCGGGGCGATCGGCGAGGTGACGGAGTCGAACGATCCGGACTTCAAGCCGGGCGATATCGTCTCGACCATGTTCGGCTGGCGCGAGGTCTTCAACGTCTCGCCCAAGGCGCTGGCCGCCGGCGGGATGGGGGCGGTGACCCGGATCGACACCCACGGCCTGCCGCCCCAGACCTTCTTGGGCGTGGCCGGCATGCCGGGCCTGACCGCCTATGTCGGCCTGTTGCGGATCGCCGCGCTCAAGGACGGCGACGTGGTCTTCGTCTCGGCCGCGGCCGGCGCGGTGGGCCAGGTGGTCTGCCAGATCGCCAAGCTGAAGGGCCACACGGTGATCGGCTCGGCCGGCGGACCCGAGAAGGTCGCCTTCCTCAAGAGCATCGGCGTCGACCACGTCATCGACTACAAGGCCACGCCCGACGTGGTCGCCGAACTGGAGAAAGTCGCGCCCAAGGGCATCGACGTCTATTTCGAGAACGTCGGCGGCGTGCACCTGGAGGCCGCCCTGAACTCGGCCCGCCCGTTCGCCCGCTTCGCCCTGTGCGGCATGATCTCGCAATACAACGAGACCGGAAAGCTGACCGGTCCGGCCAACATCATCCAGGCGGTGGGCAAGAGCCTGCGGCTGGAGGGCTTCATCGTCTCCAACCACTACGATCTGGCGCCGCAATTCCTCAAGGACATGGCCGGCTGGATCGGCGCCGGCCAGATCAAGTGGAACGAGACGATCGAGGACGGCGTCGAACGGGCGCCGGACGCGTTCATCAAACTGTTCAAGGGCGAGAACCTTGGGAAGATGCTGGTGAAGCTGGGGTGAGATCACACCCACTTGCCCCCACCTGACCGCTTCGCGGTCTGTCCGCCCCCATTGGGGGCGGAGCCGAAAGCACGAGGCTCTTCCCCCAATGGGGGAGGAGCGCCGTAGGCGCGGAGGGGCAAGCGCTCACCGCCCCAAGCTCCACTGAGTCGCCCTCCTCCCCCCTTGCGCACCGCCAAAACCACCCCCATCTCCCCGCCTCACCCCAGGCAACCAACCTGTCCCCATCGCCGCTATCCCAGGCGGTAAGCCACTTTGCGCGGCGCCCCTGTGTTAAAGCGGCGCAGCGGCGCGGCAGCCTCTTCCAATGCTGTCGCGTTTCCATATCTAATCCATGTAAGGCGGGTGGTTCGGCCCGCCGGGAGAGAGCGGTCAATGGCCGAGCGAAAGCAAGGCGGACAAAACAACGGCGCAGGCTCTTCGGTCATCACGGAAGTGAAGCCGAAGACACAAAAGCCTTCGCTGTATCGCGTACTGATCTTGAATGACGACTACACCCCTATGGAGTTCGTCGTTTACGTACTTGAACGTTTCTTCAACAAGTCGCGCGAAGATGCGACCCGGATCATGTTGCACGTTCATCAACATGGCGTCGGCGTTTGCGGCGTTTTCACCTACGAAGTTGCCGAGACCAAGGTCGCGCAAGTGATCGACTCGGCGCGCAGGCATCAGCACCCACTGCAGTGCACCATGGAAAAGGATTGAGGAGCCTCCCCTTGCCCTCTTTTTCGCGTCCTCTTGAAGAATCCCTGCATCGCGCCGTCGCTTACGCCAATCAGCGCAAGCACGAATACGCCACGCTCGAACACCTGCTGCTGTCGCTCACCGACGACGACGACGCGGCCGGCGTCATGCGGGCCTGCGATGTCGACCTCAACGCTCTGAAGAAGAGCCTCGTGAACTATCTCGACGTCGAACTGGCCTCGCTGGTCGTCGATGACGAGGACGACGCCAAGCCCACGGCGGGCTTCCAGCGCGTGATCCAGCGCGCGGTCATCCACGTGCAGTCCTCGGGTCGCGAAGAAGTGACCGGCGCCAACGTGCTGGTGGCCATCTTCTCCGAACGCGAGAGCCACGCCGCCTACTTCCTGCAAGAGCAGGACATGACCCGCTACGACGCGGTGAACTTCATCGCCCACGGCATCGCCAAGAAGGCCGGCGCGTCCGAGCCCAAGGCGGCCAAGGGCGCGGCGGTCGAGGAAGACGTCGAAAAGCCCAACGCCAAGACCGGCGGCGAGGCCCTCGAAGCCTACTGCGTCGACCTCAACGAAAAGGCCCGCCAGGGCAAGGTCGACCCGCTGATCGGCCGCGCCAACGAAGTCGAACGCGCGATCCAGATCCTGTGCCGGCGGACCAAGAACAACCCGCTGCTGGTGGGCGAGCCCGGCGTCGGCAAAACCGCCATCGCCGAGGGCCTGGCCCGCAAGATCATCACCCACCAGGTCCCCGAAGTCCTGGCGGAAGCCACCATCTACTCGCTCGACATGGGCGCGCTGCTGGCTGGCACCCGCTATCGCGGCGACTTCGAGGAACGCGTCAAGCAGGTGGTCAAGGAGCTGGAGAACCACCCCAACGCGGTGCTGTTCATCGACGAGATCCATACGGTGATCGGCGCGGGCGCCACCTCGGGCGGGGCGATGGACGCCTCCAACCTGCTGAAGCCGGCCCTGGCCTCGGGCACCCTGCGGTGCATGGGCTCGACCACCTACAAGGAGTTCCGTCAGCACTTCGAGAAGGATCGGGCCCTGGTCCGCCGCTTCCAGAAGATCGACGTCAACGAGCCGACGGTGGAAGACACCATCAAGATCCTCAAGGGGCTGAAGAGCTACTACGAGGACTTCCACAAGCTGAAGTACACCAACGACGCCCTCAAGGTGGCGGTGGAGCTGTCGGCCAAGTACATCACCGACCGCAAGCTGCCCGACAAGGCGATCGACGTGATCGACGAGGCGGGCGCGGGCCAGATGCTGCTGCCGGAAGGCCGCCGCAAGAAGGTCCTGGGCGTCAAGGAGATCGAGGCGGTCGTGGCCAAGATCGCCCGCATCCCGCCCAAGTCGGTTTCGAAGTCCGACACCGAGTCCCTGCGCGAGCTGGAAGCGGACCTGAAGCGCGCCGTGTTCGGCCAGGACGAGGCGCTGCTGCAGCTGTCCTCGGCCATGAAGCTGGCCCGGGCCGGCCTGCGCGACCCGGACAAGCCGATCGGCAGCTACCTGTTCAGCGGCCCTACCGGCGTCGGCAAGACCGAAGCCGCCAAGCAGCTGGCCTCGACGCTGGGGATCGAGATGATCCGCTTCGACATGTCGGAGTACATGGAGCGCCACACCGTCAGCCGCCTGATCGGGGCGCCTCCCGGCTATGTCGGCTACGACCAGGGCGGCCAGCTGACCGACGCCGTCGACCAGCACCCGCACGCCGTGGTGCTGCTGGACGAGATCGAAAAGGCCCACTCGGACGTCTACAACATCCTGCTCCAGGTCATGGACCACGGGGTGCTGACCGACAGCAACGGCAAGAAGGTCGACTTCAGGAACGTGATCCTGATCATGACCACCAACGCCGGGGCTTCGGACGCCCAGCGCCAGGCGATCGGCTTCGGCCGCGACAAGGTGCAGGGCGAGGAAGAGGCCGCGCTCAAGCGCCTGTTCACGCCGGAGTTCCGCAACCGCCTCGACGCGGTGGTGGCCTTCAAGCCGCTGACCCCGGAGATCATCCGCCAGGTCGTGCAGAAGTTCGTCCTGCAGATGGAAGTCCAGCTGGCCGACCGGAACGTGACGATCTCGCTGAGCGACGACGCGGCCGACTGGCTGGCCAAGAACGGCTTCGACGAGCTCTACGGCGCCCGCCCCCTGGCGCGGGTCATCCAGGAGCACATCAAGAAGCCGCTGGCCGACGACATCCTGTTCGGACGCCTAGTCCGCGGCGGCCATGTCCGGGTGGTGCTGGAGAACGGCAAGATCGCCTTCGAGATCGAGCCCAATCCGGAAAAGCCCGGCAAGGCGGCCAAGGAAGACGAAGCCGAACCGGCGCTGACCGAGTAGGACGAAACAGCGAAGGGCCCGGAGCGATCCGGGCCTTTTTGCTTTTTAAGCTCGCGGACAACGGCTGGACAAAACAGGAACACGCGACTGGGTTGATCACATGAATGTCGCTTTCGATACCCTCAACGCCTCCAGACGCCTCCGCGACGCGGGGCTGGAAGAGCGCGCGGCGGAGGCGATCGTGGAACTGGTGCAGTCCGCGGCCCACTTCCCGGACATCAGTGGCCTGGCGACGAAAACCGATATCGCCGACACGGTGAAGAAGGCCGACATCGCCGACATGGCGACGAAGACTGACATCATCGACATGGTGAAGAAGGCCGACATCATCGACATGGCGACGAAAGCCGATATCATCGACACGGTGAAGAAGGCCGACATCGCCGACATGGCGACGAAGACTGACATCATCGACATGGTGAAGAAGGCCGACCTTGCCGACCTGGCTCACGCGACCAGGACGGACATCCAGGCCATAAAGGCGGATCTGGCCATAACGAAGAACCAGATACTGGCCGAATTGAACGACAAGCTCCGCTTTCAGAGCTTCGCCTTGATGGGCGGCGTGACGGCGATCGTCGGCTTGGCCACCGCCATCATCAAGCTAGGGCCCTAGCCCTTAGCGGTGGAGTTCTTCAGAGCGCCGCCGTGATCTTCTCGGCCAAGGCCTTGAGCTCTTCGACATCCGCCATGCCTTCGCCATGCCGCCCCAGCGCCTCGCCCTCGTAGCGGGGGATGATGTGGAAATGCAGGTGGAAGATGGTCTGGCCGGCCGGCGCGCCGTTGAACTGGGTCACCACCACGCCGTCGGGCTTCAGGGCCGTCGTCACGGCCTGGGTCACCTTCTGCACCGCCCCGATCAGCCGCCCCAGGGTCTTGGTCTCGGCCTCCAGCAGGTTGCGGGCCTGGCTGGTCTTGGAGACCACCAGCACGTGGCCGCGCGACTGCGGAAAGACGTCCATGAAGGCCATGACCTGGTCGTCCTCGAACACCTTCACGGCCGGGATCTCGCCGCGGATGATCTTGGCGAAGATGTTGTCGGCGTCGTAGCTTCCGTGAAGGCTCATGATCGTCTCCGGCGTGATCGAAACCGTACCTAGCAAACCGGGAGGGGCGCGCAAATGACTACGAGCCCGACGCGGCGACGCATGCTGGCGACCGGCGCCGCCCTGGGCCTCGCCGGGCCGGCCCTGGCGGCGAGCGACGCCCTGCACCGCCAGGACCTGTTCACCACCGCCGACGACGGCGTCCGCCTGCACGTGCGCGAAGTCCGGCCGGCGGCGCCGCGAGGCGCGCCGCTGATCCTGCTCCACGGCGCCCGCGCCCCGGGCGTCGCTTCGTTCGACCTGCCTGTGGCCGGCGGCTCGCTGGCCGCCGACCTGGCCCGGCGCCTGAACCGTCGCGTCTACGTGATGGACGCTCGGGGCTATGGCGGCTCGCAGCGCCCCGCCGCCATGAGACGGCCGCCGGAGGAAAGCCGCCCCCTGTCGCGCGCCTTCGAGGTGGTCCGCGATGTCGACGCCGTTCGCGGCCTGGCCGCCCGGCGGTCCAGACACGAGGGCGTCGGCCTGATCGGCTGGGCCACGGGCGGACTATGGGCGGGGTTCTACGCGGCGCTGAGGCCCGAAGCCGTTTCCGGCCTGGCGACGATCAACGCCCTCTATGGCGGTTCGGACGTCCACGCGATGCTGGGTCCCGGCTCGGCCGTCGCCCAGGCCGGCCGGCCCCGGCGTTTCGATCCGGCGACCGGCGGCTATGCGCTGTATCCGGCCGCCTCGCTGATGCGGGTCTGGGACCGGAACATTCCCGTCGACAACAAGGACGACTGGCGCGATCCCGCCGTCGCCCAGGCCTTGGCGGCGGCCGCGCTGGCCAGCGACCCGGACAGCGGCCGGCATGATCCGCCGCTGTTCCGCGCCCCGCTCGGCGCACTGGAGGACAGCTTTCACCAGGCCTGCGGGCGACGGCTCTATGACGCCGGCTCGATCGCCGCGCCAACGCTGCTGCTGCGCTCGGAGCACGATTTCTGGAGCCGCCAGGCCGACCTCGACGCCTTCGCCGCCGACGCGGGCCGCGCGCCGCCGGTCAGGACCGTGACCCTGTCCGGCGCTACCCATTTCGTCCATCTGGACCGTCCCGACCGCGGCCGCGACCGCCTGCTGGCCGAACTGGTCGATCACTTCGGAGAGATCCGCCCATGACCGAACACCTGACCGAACGCCAGAGGAAGTGGTTCGCCTCGGTGCGCGAGGGCCTGGCCCGCGAGACCGGCAAGAGCCTGGAAGACTGGGTGGCGATCGCCCGCGCCTGCCCCGAAACCAAGCCCCGCGCCCAGCTCGCCTGGCTCAAGATGCATCATGGCCTGGGCCAGAACCGGGCCAGCTATGTCCTGTCGGTGGCCTTCCCGTCCGAGCGGGCCTGGGACAATCCCGACGAAACCCGCGCGGCCCTGTGGACCGACCCAGCCTCGGCCACGATCCTGGAGGCGCTGGAAGCGGCGGTGGCCGGCTTCGGCGGCCTGGTCACCGGCCAGCGCAAGACCTACAGCGCCTGGTCGCGCGAATTCCAGTTCGCGGCCGCCAAGCCGGTCAGGGGCGGGACGGCGATTCTGGGCCTGGCCCTGACGCCCGAGGCTTCCCCGCGCCTGCTGGAACCGAAAAACGAAAGCTGGTCCGAGCGCCTGAAGGCCAAGGTCGCCCTCGCCTCGCCGGCCGATGTGGACGATGAGATCCGCGCCCTGCTGAAGGCGGCCTGGGAACGGTCCTGAGGCGCTAGCTCTTCACGCCTCGTGGCGGAACGGCGAGAACTCATCGGTCAGCATCGCCATTTCGGCGTCGACCGCCTCACGTTCGCGTTCCAGATAGCGAGCGACGGGCTCGCGCAGGGCCGGATCGGCGATCCAGTGGGCCGAATAGACCGGGCTGGGCAGATAGCCGCGGGCGATCTTGTGCTGTCCCTGGGCCCCGGCCTCGACGCGCGGCAGGCCCAGGCGGATGCCGTGCTCGATGGCCTGGTAGTAGCAGAGCTCGAAATGCAGGAACGGCACATCCTCGGTGCAGCCCCAGTGGCGGCCGTAGAGGCAGTCGTCGCCGATCAGGTTCAAGGCCCCGGCGATCCAAGGGCCGCTCGGCCGGCGGGCCAGGATCAGCAGCACCTTGTCGGCCATCCGCTCGCCCAGCAGCGAATAGAACGCCCGGTTCAGATAGGGCCGCCCCCACTTGCGGCCGCCCGTGTCCATGTAGAAGCCGAAGAAGGCGTCCCAATGGGCCTCGGTCAGCCGATCCCCGGTCAGGGCCACGATCTCCAGCCCGGCCTGGGCGTCCCGCCGCTCGCGGCGGATGGTCTTGCGACGGTTGGACGACAACGACGCCAGGAAGTCGTCGAAGGTCGCGTAGCCTCGGTTGAACCAGTGGTACTGCTGGTCCTGGCGGCGCAGCAGGCCGCGCTGGCCCATCCACGCCCATTCGCCGGCCGTCGGGAAGGTCACGTGCAGCGACGAGGCGTTGAGCCGGTCGCACAGGGTCAGGGCTCCGCCCAGCAGGGCCGAGCGCCCTTCATCGATATCGATGTCGGGCCGCACGATCAGCCGCGGCCCGGTCACTGGCGAGAACGGCGCCGAACACTGGAGTTTCGGATAGTACCGCCCACCGGCCCGCTCGTAGGCGTCGGCCCAGCTATGGTCGAAGACGTATTCGCCCTGGCTGTGGGACTTCAGGTACAGCGGCATGACCGCCGCCACGCGGCCGGCCCCGTCCTCGACCGAAAGATGGTGCGGCGCCCAGCCGGTGCGCTCTGTCGCGCAGCCGCTTTCCTCCAGGGCGTTCAGGAAATCGAAGCTGACGAAGGGATCGCCGTGCGGGGCCGCGCAGGCGTCCCAGGCGTCACGGCCGATCTCGGCGATGCGCCGGTGGACGCGCACCTCCGCCCTGACGGCTGTCACGCGGCGAAGCCCTCGAAGATCAGGTTGTCGCAATGGTCGCGAACGTCTTCCCATTGCTCGGCCGAGCGCACGGTCCAGGCGATGACCGGCATGCCCTTGGCGCGCAGCACATCGGCCCGGGCGCTGGGCAGCATGTCCAGGCCCAGAGCCAGGAAATCTGGCCGGGCGATCTCGATCTGCTCCAGGTTGGCCAGGGACTTGCGAAGCTCCGGGGCCAGCTTGCGGGCGTTCTCGTCGGCCCAGCCGTAACTGTCCAGGCCGCGCAGGATCTGCGGCTGGTGCTCGGCGAACCAGGCGTGGGAATAGGGATTGAAGCCGATCACCGCGGTCGGCCCGTTGTGGTCCAGCAGGATCTCGCTGACCTGCTTCTCCAGCTCGCCGACCTCGCCGAACGGGGTCTTCAGCTCGATATAGACCATGGCCCGATGGCCGATCAGGGTCAGGGCGTCGGCCAGGGTGGGGATGGTTTCGTCGGTGCCCGACAGGTTCAACCGGCCAAGGTCGGCGGCGGTGTGGTCGCGCAGCTTGCCCGGCGCGCCCGTCAGTCGCTCCAGCTGGTCGTCATGGAAGACCACGACATGGTTGTCGGCGGTCAGCTGGACGTCCAGCTCGATCGCATAGCCGTGGGCGCAGGCGGCCTGGAAGGCGGCCAGGGAATTCTCCGGCGCGCCGTCCGGCGACCACAGCCCCCGATGCGCCACCGCCGGCTCGAACAGGCGCTCCCACGCCTCGCCGAAGACCTCGGTGCCAGGCCGGGGCCGCGCGCGCATCAGCCTACCTCGACCACGGCGTCGACCTCGACCGAGAAGCCAAGCGGAAGCTTGTAGACGCCCACGGCCGAGCGCGCGTGACGGCCGGCGTCGCCGAACACCTCGACCATCAGGTCCGAGCAGCCGTTGATGACCTTGGGAATGTCGGTGAAGTCCTGGCTGACCTGGACGAAGCCGCCCAGCTTGACCACCCGCTTGACGCGATCGAGGTCGCCGACGGCCGCCTTCATCTGGGCCAGCAGGTTGATCCCGCACAGCCGCGCGCCCTGCTGGGCGGTTTCCAGGTCGACCTCGGTCCCGACCGTGCCCTTGAGACCGCCGTTGGCGTCGAGCGAAATCTGGCCGGAGATGTGGACTAGGTTCCCCGTCTGGACGAAGGGCACATAGTTGGCGACCGGCGCGACCGGTTGCGGCAGCACGATCCCCAGTTCCGCCAGACGCTGTTCGACCTTCGACATCACACGCTCCAATAACTTGGACGCATGCTTAGCGCGGCGGGATGACAGGACAAGAAAAAAGGCCCGAACCGTTGCCGGCTCGGGCCTTCAAACTGTTTTGGCTCGACGTGAGCCGGTCGCCTTAGCGGGCGGCCTGCAGCTTCTCGACGGTGGCGGTGACGCGTTCGTTCAGCGGCTTGACCGAGTCCTTGATCGAGGCCGAGACGATCTCCGAGGCCTTGCTGACCTGGGCGATGTAGGCTTCCAGGGCCGACTTGGCCCAGGCGGTCTGCAGTTCGACGGCTTCCTGCACGCTCTTGGCGGCGGCCAGCGACTTGGCGGCGGCGACCTGGTCCTCGGCAGCCTTCTTCGAATAGGCGAAGGTCTGGGCGCCCAGGGCTTCGGCGCCCTTGGTGGCGGCAGTCACCGAGGCGACCACGGCTTCGAGGTTCTTCTTGGAATAGGTGTTGGCTTCGGCCAGAGCGGCCAGCGACTTCTCGACGCCGTCCTTGAACGCTTGGTTCGAGGCGGTGCTGAACTGTTCGACGGTGTTCTTCAGGGTTTCAGCGGCGGCCATGGGGAGCTCCTGGCAGGGTGCGGGGCATGACGACGGACAAGCGGCATCCAGGCCATGCGTTGGGACAACACGGGTGTCTCATGTTGCAGTGCAGCAGTCAAGGAAATTGTGCGCCGCACCATAACCTGACGTAGGTCTTCACTCGCCCAGGGCGAGAGACCGAAGCTTCGCCGCAACGCCTTGAAATTATCCATCTCTGCGGCGAAATCGCTCACTACTTGTTTACCTTAGAGAAAGGCGGCCACGCGCATGCTAAGATCACGCGTGTGGCGGTGCGGAACCGCTCAGTTCAAAATGACGGACGCATTTCCCATGTTCGCCAAGCTTACTTCCGTCCGCTCCGCCTTCGCCGTTCTCGGTTTCGCCGGCGCCATGCTGTGCGGTCTGGCCGCCCCGGTCGCCGCCTCCGCGCAGATTCCATATCTGCAGATGAACAGCGCCGAGCCCAAATACGCGGCGATCGTGATCGACGCCAACTCGGGCGAAATGCTTTACGACAAGAGGGCCGACAGCCCGCGCTACCCGGCGTCCGTCACCAAGATCATGACGCTGTACCTCACCTTCGAGGCGCTCAGCGAGGGCCGCCTGAAGCTGACTGACCGCGTGGCGATCTCGTCCCACGCCGCGGCCCAGGCGCCGACCAAGCTGGGCCTGTCGGTCGGCGACAGCGTCAGCGTCGACGAGGCGATCCGCGCCATGACCGTGAAGTCGGCCAACGACATCGCCGTGGCCATGGCCGAGCGGCTCGGCGGCAGCGAGTCGCGGTTCGCCGCCCTGATGACCCTGCGTGGCCAGGAACTGGGCATGCGCAACAGCCGCTTCGTCAACGCCTCGGGCCTGCCCGACAGCCGCCAGATCTCGACCGCCCGCGACCTGGCCATCCTGTCGCGCGCCACCATGCGCGACTTCCCGCAGTATTATTCCTATTTCAGCATCAAGGGCTTCGAGTTCCGCGGCCGCTACATCCCCGGCCACAACCGCCTGCTGACCAACATGCAGGGTTTCGACGGCCTGAAGACCGGCTACACCAACGCCTCGGGCTACAATCTGGCCGGCTCGGCCGTGCGCGACGGCCGCCGCCTGATCGCCGTGGTCCTGGGCGGCTCATCCACCGCCTGGCGCGACAACAACATGGAAGACCTGCTGACCACGGGCTTCGACGTGCTCAAGCGCCGCTCGCACGGCGAGCGCACGACCATCGCCGCCAACCTCTATGAAGACGAGCCGACCGGCCCGATCATGCGCCCCTCCACCGAGGAAGGCGACGGCGACCAGGCCGGGCTGAAGATCGTGCTGACCGACAATCCCAAGCCTCCGCCCCCCCTTAAGGTTTCGCCGACCCTGCGCGCGGCCCAAGCGCCAATCGTCAAGCCTGCGCCGAAGAAGGCCAAGGGCGAATGGGGCGTGCAGGTCGGGGCGTTCAAGTCCAAGAGCCTGGCCAACGAACAGCTGATGCTGGTCCGCTCGCGCTTCGCCAAGTTCGTGACCGACGCCGAGGGCGCCGTCGAAGGTGCGGCCAGCACGACCTTCCGCGCCCAGTTCCAGGGCCTGACCGCCGAGGCGGCCCAGAGCGCCTGCCGCGCGATCAGCGCCAAGCGCCAGCCCTGCATGGTCCTGGCGCCGCGGTAAGGCCCCCTACTTCCCGTCCAGCAACCGGTCCCGCGCGGCGTTGAGCTGCGCGGCCAGACCGGCGGTGCCGCCCTTGTCCGGGTGGGCCATGCGGATCAGACGCGAATAGGCCGCCTGGATTTCCGCCCGGGACGCCTGCGGTCCCACGCCCAGGATCGCCCGCGCCTCCGAGACGCTCGGCCCGGTCTCCAGCGGCGCCGCCTTGCGGACCGCCGGGCGCTGGCGGGCGGTCGTGGCGCTCCAGGCGCCGATCACCAACAGGACGATGCAGACCGGCCACTCGCTGCGCACGCCGGCATAGGCCCCGCCGGCGAAGGCCAGCAGCGCGGTTATGCCCGCGCCGATCCGCCAGCCGTCGCCCTTCAGCACGCGCGTGGCGCGTCCCGACAGGACGAACAGCAGGATCGCGCCGCCCAGCAGCAAATAGAACATGGAACGTCAGTCCCCGACGCCGGCCCTCACTATTGGGCGGCGAGCAGAGTTTCCCCGGAATAGGCCGAAAGGCCAAGGGAATGCATCAGGGCCCGCAGTTCCTGGCGCGCGGCCAGGTGCTGCAGCGACACCGGAACCGGGCGCACCTGGGTCGACAGGTCGGCGATGGTCAGGCCGAACGGGAACAGCTCGCGATAGATCACCCGGTCGCGCAGGCCGGGGCCCATGCGGAAGCCGACCCGCTTGGACAGGGCGGTCAAGCGGTCCTCGACGCGCTTGCGGTTGCGGGCCTCGGTGGTGGCCAGGCGGTTGCGCAGCACCACCCAGTCCAGCGCCTGGCGCTGGCCCGACAGGGCGCGGGCCTTGCGGGCCTCCCAGACGGTCAGGGAATAGAGGCTGGGCTTCTGCAGCTCCATGGTCACCGGGTCGACGTGGCCCAGCATGTCGAAGTCGACGAAGCTGTCATTCATCGGGGTGACGATCAGATCGGCCAGGCCGTGGGCCATGCGTGAGATGGCGGTGTCGCCGCCGGGGGTGTCGATCAGCACGAAGTCGGCGGCCTCGCGCGCGGCGACGAAAGCCGCCTCGAACTTGGCGACCTGGTCGGCTTCGGGCGCGGCGGCCAGGGCGATGTCGTCGTCGCTGAGCCGGAACGGCAGCGGCTCGGGCAGAGTCACGTTGTTGCCGGCGATCCAGGCCCTGCGGTTCTCGAAGAATCGCATCGAGGTGCATTGGCGCAGGTCGAGATCCAGCAGCGCCACCTTGGCGCCGCCGTACAGCAGCGCGGTGGCGAGATGGACGGCGATGGTGGACTTGCCCGCCCCGCCCTTCTCGTTGCCGACGACGATGACACGCGTTTCGGCCATGCCTTCTTTCCTTCTTTTCGCCCGACTCGGCGACTCTCAATGAAAGATTAACACGCAGGAGACGCCCTGAGAGGGCGCGACGTCAATCCTGGGCTGCCTTCCTGTGGACCCATTGTCGCAGGTGGACGCCTGGACGTGCGTCCGTCATAAGCCAACGCCTGTTCGAGACAGGAGTTCGCCGTGGCCGCCGACAAGCCGAGCAAGGCGCTGAAGATCGTCCGCACCGTCGCCGACCTGCGCGCCCAGGTCGCCGCCTGGAAGGCCGCCGGCGAACGCGTGGCGCTGATCCCGACCATGGGCGCCCTGCACGAAGGCCACCTGTCGTTGATCCATCTGGGCCAGACGAAAGCCCGGCGCACCGTGGCCAGCGTCTTCGTCAATCCCAAGCAGTTCGCCCCGCACGAGGATTTCGATTCCTATCCGCGCGGCGAGGCCCGCGACGCCGATCTGTTGGCCGGGGTCGGCTGCGACCTGATGTTCGCGCCGGACGTGGCGGAGATGTACGCCCCGGGGTTCTCGACGACCGTCAACCTGACCGGCGTGTCCGAGCCGTTGGAAGGCGCCGCGCGCCCGCAGTTCTTCGGCGGCGTGGCCACGGTGGTGACCAAGCTGCTGATCCAGTCCCAGGCCGACGTCGCGATCTTCGGCGAGAAGGACTATCAGCAGCTGCAGGTCATCAAGCGGGTGGTCAGGGACCTGGACATCCCGGTCGAGATCGTCGGCGCGCCGACCGCCCGGGCCGAGGACGGCCTGGCCCTGTCCTCGCGCAACGCCTATCTCAGCCCGCAGGAGCGCGCCGCCGCCGTCGCCTTGCCGAACGCCATGAAGGCCGCCGCCAGGGCCGTGGCCGCCGGCGGCCGGATCGACGAGGCCGAGGCCGCCGCCAAGGCCGCCATCCTCGCCGCCGGCTTCCGCCAGGTGGACTATGTCGACATCCGCGAGGCCGGCGACCTGTCGCGCCTGGGGCCGGGCCCGATCGGCGAGGCGCAGGGTCGCATCCTGGTGGCGGCCTGGCTGGGCAAGACCCGGCTGATCGACAACATGGCGGTTGGCTGAACTGTTCGGCATGACCTCTCGTCCTCACGCGGAAAGCCGCTGAGCTTGTAGGGAGGCGCGGAGCGGTCCGGGCCGAGCCCGGATGACCGTGGGTGTTGTGTGTGCGTTTCGGCTAGACCTGACCGCTCCGCCGAACCGTTCTTCTCAAGGGACGTCGACTGAGGGCCTGT
>Ga0065165_1001122_pt1 | contig 31588 bp, 22 predicted proteins | sample AraplaMF_Cvi_mMF_FD_63813 | JGI IMG/M metagenome (GOLD analysis project Ga0065165, IMG submission 63813) | Arabidopsis root microbial communities from the University of North Carolina, USA - plate scrape MF_Cvi_mMF (version 2) (version 3) | ecosystem: Host-associated > Plants > Roots >... | reverse complement strand
GAGGGCCGCACGCGCATCCTCGGCCTGCAGGGCCAGCTGTGGGGCGAGAACGCCCGCACGCGCGCCCGCATCGAATACCTGGCCGCCCCGCGCCTGGTGGCATTGGCCGAGCGGGCCTGGGCGCCGGATCCCGGCTGGTGCGCGATCGACGATCCTATCGGGCGTGCCGCCGCCATCGAGGCCGACTGGAACGAGTTCGCCAACCGCCTCGGCCAGCGCGAGCTGCCGCGCCTGGACCGCGCGCCGCTGGCCTACGGCTACCGCCTGCCGCCGCCGGGCGTACTGCGTGCGGGGCGGACCATCCATGCGAATGTCGCCCTGCCGGGCCTGGCCCTGCATTACACTCTCGACGGCAGCGTACCGACGTCAAGCAGCCCGCGCTATGAAGGCAAGCTGGAAGCCGGACCGCAGGACCGCGTGTTCAAGGTGGCCAGCTTCGACACCCGCGGCCGCGCCAGCCGCATCGTCACCATCGACCTGGAAGACTCATAAGCGCAATGGACAAGGCAAACCCGATCGTTCTCGCAAGCGGCAAGACGCGCCATCCGCTGGCCTGGGTGCCCAGCCTCTACCTGGCGCAGGGCCTGCCCTTCTACAGCGTGGCGCTGGTGGCGGGCCTGATGTTCAAGAGCATGGGCGTGCCCAACGAGCAGATCGCGCGCTGGACCGGCGTGCTGGGCCTGGCCTGGGTCTTCAAGGCCTTGTGGAGTCCCTTCCTGGAACTCTTCCGCAGCAAGAAGCGCATCGTCGTCGTGCTGCAGCTCACGGGCGGCGTTGCGCTCGGCGTACTGGCGCTGGCGCTGCAGCTGCCGTCCTGGTTCGCGCTGGCGATCGCGCTGCTGGGCGTGGTGTCGCTGGCCTCCAGCACCCACGACATCGCCGCCGACGGCCTGTACATCGCCAGCCTGTCGGCGAAACAGCAGGCGGCGTATGCGGGCTGGCAGGGCGCCTTCTTCAATGGCGCCAAATTCCTGTCGCTGGGCGGTCTGGTGATCCTGGCCGGCCACCTCGAGCAGCGCGTCGGGCCGCAGGCCGCCTGGGCCACCGTGTTCGGCCTGCTCGGTGCGCTGATGGCGGGACTCGGGCTGTATCATGCCTGGGCGCTGCCCGGGCCGCGCGCGGATGCCTTGCCGCCGGCAGGGGCGACGGTCCGGGGCACGGTGGACGTATTGGTGGACGTGATCCGCGCCTTCTTCGCCAAGCCCGGCATCTGGCTCGGCATCCTGTTCATCCTGCTGTTCCGCACCGCCGAAGGGCAGGTGCAGACCATCGGTCCGCTGTTCCTGCGCGATGCCCGTGCGCTGGGCGGCATGGGTCTGTCGACCCAGGAAGTGGGGGCGATCTACGGCACCGCCGGCACCGCGGCCTTCCTGGTCGGCAGCATCCTGGGCGGCTACTTCACGTCCTGGCTCGGCCTGAAGCGCGCGATGATCTTCCTGATCCTGGCGATGAATGTGCCCAACCTGGTGTTCTATTACCTCAGCATGGCCCAGCCGGACTCGCTGGGCGTCATCACCGCCTCGCTGGCGGCCGAGATGTTCGGTTACGGCTTCGGTTTCGTCGGCATGATCCTGTTCATCATGCAGGTAATCGCTTCCGGGCCTTATCAGACTGCCCACTATGCACTAGGCTCCGGTTTCATGCAGCTGGGCTTCGTGCTGTCGAAAGTGGTCAGCGGCGATATCCAGCAGGCGCTGGGCTACCGCCATTTCTTCCTGTGGGTGGTCCTGTCGGCGCTGCCGGTGCTGGTGTTGACCCGCTTCGTGCGGCTCGAACCCGAAAAAGCCTAAAAAAGTCCTTGAAATACTCCCCTCATACTCCACATGGAGTATAAGGAGAGTATTTCTATGAAACTTGTCGAAACAAAACCTAAATTCCCCGACACCGAAAAGGTGACGATCAACCTCGGCCTCGTCGACCTCGCGCAGATGGACCTGCTGGTCGAAGAGGGCTTCTATACCAACCGCACCGACTTCGTGCGCATGGCGATCCGCAAGCAGCTGGAGCTGCATGGCGAAGCGATCCGCCAGACCGTCACGCGCAAGCGCTACGTGATGGGCATGCAGCGCTATTCGAAAGCCGAGCTGGAGAAGACAGTCGCAGCCGGCGAACGCCTCGAGATCCACGTACTCGGACTCGCTTCCATCGACGACGACGTCAGCCCCGAGCTGGCACGCGAAGCCATCGACTCCCTCCACGTGCTGGGCGCCTTTATCGCTTCCAGCGCAGTCAAGGCCGCACTGGCCGACCGCATCGAACCCTGAGGAAAAGACCATGAAACCCTATGAACAATTTGTCGAGAACATACTCGGCGCCGTCCGCTCCGGCCAGGGCAAGGACCCGGCCGCCGCCACCGCGCTGATCCAGGAAGCCCTGCAAAAGGCCGGCCTGATGGGTGGCGCCGCATCGCCATCCGCCGCGCCCGCGCAGGAGGGCAAGGCGCCCTTCGTCGACCTGAATTCGCCGCCGGCATGGAGCGCCAAAGCGCGCCGGCGCACGGCCACGCCGCACAGTGCCGACGCCGGTGCCGAGGCCGGTGCCGACGCCGGCGCCAGCATCCCTGACTGGGTCGCGCGCTTCACGGCCAATCTGCCCGGTCAAATGGCCGGCCGCGCCAGGACCGTCGATCCCGCCGTGCACGGTCCCGGCCAGTTCCTGTCCGGCAGTTTCACGAACGAGGCCGGCACCCGCAATTACCGGCTGTACGTGCCGTCGCGGCCGGCCGCCGGTCCGCGTCCGCTGGTCGTGATGCTGCACGGCTGCAAACAGAATCCGGAAGACTTTGCCGCTGGCACCACGATGAACCTGGCGGCCGAAGAAAGCGGCTGCCTGGTGCTGTATCCGGAACAGGCCGCTAGCGCGAATCATTCGCAGTGCTGGAACTGGTTCGAGGGCGCGCACCAGGGCCGCGACCAGGGCGAAGCCTCGCTGCTTGCCGGCATGACGCGGCAGGTGCTGCGCGAGCACGATGGCGATGCCGGCCGCGTGTTCGTGGCGGGCCTGTCGGCCGGCGGCGCGATGGCGGCCGTGCTGGCGGCGGCTTATCCCGAGCTGTACGCGGCCGTCGGCGTGCACTCCGGCCTGCCGGCCGGCGCCGCCCATGACCTGATGTCGGGCTTGAATGCGATGAAGGGCGCCAGGAAGAAGGCGAAGACGCCGGCCGGGCCGCGGCCGGTGCCGGCGATCGTCTTCCACGGCGACCGCGATGCCGTCGTCCACCCGTCGAACGGCGAGGCGGTTTACCACCAGTTCACGCATGGCGCGGCCGCTGCGGAAACCGAGGAACGCGGCCAGGACCACACCCGCACCGTCAAACGGGACGCCGGCGGACGGGTCGTGGCCGAGCACTGGACGCTGCACGGCGCCGGCCATGCCTGGTCAGGCGGCAGCACGGCCGGGTCCTATGCGGAAGCGTCGGGGCCGAACGCCTCGGCCGAGATGTTGCGCTTTTTCCTTTCCCGTTGAACGCCGGGTTGCTATCCTTGCGGCTTCATTCACATGGAGTCACAAGATGGTTTCCCTGCAAGAGCAACTGCTCAAGGCCGGCCTGGTCGACAAGAAGAAGGTCAAGCTGGCCAACCAGGAAAAGAGCAAGCAGCACAAGATCGAGCTGCGCACCGGCGAACAGAAGCAGAACGAATCGCGCGAAGCCGCGCTCGAAGCCCAGCGCAAGCAGGCCGAGCGTGCGCGCGAACTGAACGCCCAGCGCGATGCCGCCGCGGCCCAGAAAGCCGTCGCCGCGCAGATCGCGCAGATGGTGCAGACCAACCGCCAGCCCAAGGGCAATGGCGACATTCCCTACAACTTCACGCTCGGCACCAAGATCGAACGCATCCACGTGTCGGAGAAGGTGAGGGACCACCTGGTGGCGGGCCGCCTGGCCATCGTCAGCCATGGCGGCGGCTTTGAGCTGGTGCCGCGCGTGATCGCCGACAAGATCGCCGAGCGCGCGCCCGAGATCGTGGTGCGCGTGGCGAAAGCCGCGCCGCAGGCGGTGGAGGAAGACGATCCGTACGCGGACTTCAAGATCCCCGACGACTTCACCTGGTAAGAGCGCTCTTTAGCGCTTCTTGATCGGCAGCGCCAGCCAGCCGCGCCAGCGGCCGGCGGCGTCGCGTTCCACCATCTGGATGTGCGGCCGGGTGCTGTCCAGGCGCCACAGGGACTGCTTGTCGAGCCAGTCCTCGTACATCGAGCGGAAGCGCGGCCATTCGTTGTGGAAGTCGAGGCAGGCGTAGCTGCCGGCCGGCAGCACGCGCAGGCCCATCCCCGGGTCGATGCCTTCCTCGTCGGCGTAGCCGAAGTCGTAGCAGTATTCGCTCTCTCCCGTGAAGCCGGTATCCTCGTCGAACACCCCATACCACGGACGCGCCCCCAGACCGGCTTCTGCATCCAGCCGTTCGCGTTCGCGGATCATGTCGTTGCAGGCGATCGACAGGGCGGCGCCGGACTGGCCGAAAAAGCGCTGGTAGCGCAGCAGCACCAGCGGCAGCATGCGCACGCAGATGCGCGCGGCGATGGTGCCCGGCGGCGGCGGGCAGTAGGGGGCCAGCAGCACCTCCAGGTTGTCCGGCTCGGCGACGAAGAAACTGACGTCGCTCTCGCGCCCGACCTGCTGGTCCATGTAGTCGCGCCAGCCGCCTTCGCGCCAGGCCTTGGCCGACATCGAGAACTGCTGCTTGAAGGCCTTGGCGAAGGCCGCGTTGGATGGGAAGCCGCAATCCTGGGCGATGCGCACGATCGCCACGTCCGGCTCGTGGCGCAGCAGGTGGGCAGCCCGGCGCAGGCGGCGCTTCCTCTGGTATTCGACGGCCGAGAAGCCGGTCAGCTCGCGGAAGATGCGGTCGAAGTGGAAGGACGAATAGCTGGCCGATGCCGCCAGGCTCTTCAGCGCAAGCGGATCACCGACCGAGTCCAGCATCAGGTCCATCACTTCGTACAGGCGCGATACGCGCGAGGGCGGCTTCATGCGGGCTTGTTGACGGAATAATTACAAATATGAAATAACAATATTCCGTAAATAAGCCGTGTTTGGCAAGCATTTGCGCTATATGCATGCCCCAAATGGTGTCAAACTGTTGTCATCTTGTCTGCTTCGTCGGCTCCAGCCGCTCCAGGTCGAAACCCTGGCGCGCGAGGCGGTCGAGCAGACTGGCCATGGCCTGGCGCGGCACCGTGGGCGAGCGCGACAGGATCCACAGGTATTCGCGCTTCGGTTCGCTTACCGCCGCCAGCTGGTAGTCGGGGTCGAGGTCGATCACCCAGTAATCGCCCCAGACCATCGGCAGGAAGGACAGCCAGCCCGGTGCGAAGCGCACTTCCAGTTTCGGCGAGTCGGCCGCGCCGATCTGGCGCGCGCTGCCGACGGCTTCCTCGAAGCGGCCATCGGCGCGGCGGCAGCGGTTGATCACTTGCAGGCTGCCGTCCGGCTGCAGGCTGTAGTGGGCCGTGGTGTCGCCGTCGCACTGTTTCTGGAAGCGGTTCGGGTATTTCGCGATTTCGTACCAGGTGCCCAGGTAGCGCGGCACGTCGAGGCGGTCGATCGGCACCAGCTCGGCGTGCTCGCCGCGTTCGCGTGCGGCGGCCAGCACGGTGATGGTGGCGCCCAGCAGGCCGAGGGCGATGAGGGCGAGGCGGGATACGGGCATGAGGTCAATGAGTTTGCATCTGGATACCTCATCCTAACAGGACAAGGCATCCGGCAGCGCCGCCGAGCCCGCTCATCAGGGCGCCACGATCTTCCAGATGGTGCCGTCCAGCGCCAGCACATAGAGTTCGCCCTGCCCATCCTGGCCGAAGGACACCACGCGGCCCGGGTTGGGAATATTCCAGTCGCGCACCGCGTACAGCTTTCCGTCCGGCGTGGCATAGAAGCTGCGCAGCCAGCCGCCGCAGAAATCGGAATAGAAGTAGTGCCCCGCCATGCCCGGGATCGCCGTGCCGCGGTAGACGAAGCCGCCGGTGACGGAGCAGGGGCTGTCCTCAAGCTCGGTATGCGGATAGGCGATCACCGGGTAGATCAGTCCGGTGCGGTCGCAGTCCGTGGTGCCGTAGCAGACCGTGGATTCCATCCGGTTCCAGCCGAAATTCAGGCCGCCCAGCAGGCTGGGAACGAGGTCGACTTCCTCGTAGGCATCCTGGCCGACCTCGCCGATGTACAGGCGGTTGCCGTCGTAGCTGAAGCGCCACGGGTTGCGCAGGCCGCTGGCCCAGACTTCGGGGCGGCGCCCGGCCTGGTTCACCCACGGGTTCGTGGACGGTATGCGGTAGGGCGCGGCCGCGCTGGCATTGCTGACGTCGAGCCGCAGCAGCTTGCCGAGCAGGGCATTCGGGTTCTGCGCGTTGCCGTTGGGGTCGCCAGCGGCACCGCCGTCGCCCGTGCCCATCGTCAGGTAGCCCTCGGGGTCGAAGGCGAGCTGGCCGCCGAAGTGGTTCATGTACTGCGGATGCGGGATGCGGATGATCTCCAGGCGCGAGGCCGGATCGGCGACGTCGGGATTGGCGGACACCGTGTAGCGCTCGACCACGATGTCGTGGTTGAGGTTGGTGCGGTAGACGTAGAAACGGCCGTTGTTCGCGTAATCCGGATCGAAGACCATCGACAGCAGCCCGCCTTCGCCCTGGACATCGATGAGCGCGCGCAGGTCGAGGAAGGCTTGCGGCAGCAGCGCGCCGCCGCGCAGGACCAGGATGCGGCCGGGGCGCTCGGTCACGAACTGGCGCGGGTCGTTTTTGGGCGCGGTGAGATAGGTCGGGCCGGACAGGCCGCTGGCGAAGCGCGTGAGCGCCAGCTGCGCCGGCGGCGCCCGGTAGTTCACGCTGGCCGTGGCGGTGCCGCCGGCGGCAACCTCCGCGTCCTGCGTCGCCGGTATGGGCGTCCAGGTCGTGGTGCCCGCGACGACCGGCAGGGCCGTGATCGTGTAGGTGCCCGGCTGGAGTGCGCTCAGGGTCTGCGTTCCCGTGAGGTCGGCGACGTAATTGCCGGGACCGGACACGTGCACCGAGGCGGCGGTCCCGGCCGGGAGATTGTCGATGGTGACGGCCAGCTTGGCGTCGGCGCTGCCTTGCAGCTTGATGGGACTGTCCGGATTGCCCGGACTGCCGCCACCGCCGCCGCAGCCGGCAAGCGAGCCGAGGAACAGCGACACGAGGAACAGGACCACCAGTACGGTCCGGACACGGTCGGTCTGCATGATGGCCTCCACGGACGACACGATGAATGGCCATTGTGTGCCCGGGAGGCTGCGCGCACGATAAGGTCCAGCGCCGCGTTCAACGCTGAGTTGAGACAGGCTTAGTTACGTGCGTGCTGAGTGAACTTACTGGGTACCGCCGACTGCCACTTGAGGCTGGGCTGCCGCTTGCGCCGTGGTCTGCGGCACCGGCGTCTGGATGGTTTGCTGCTGGCCCATCATGACCTGGAACAGGGCCGGATAGTCATGGGCGGCGCCGGAAGCGCGCTATGTAAGCCAGGTCAATCCGGTTATGTGATTGTGAGTTTGTATTTATACATAAACAACTTCCTGGGTGCAACATATATTTCATGCAACTTATGGGCGAAAAAAAACGCCAGCCTCATCGGCTGGCGTTTGCTTAGCGGAGCCTGCTTACTGGAGCCGGCTGGCGCGCTGCGCCTGCATCTGCTCGTGGATCTGCTCCCGCAGCTGCTGCGCGTTGGAGTGGGTGTAGTCCTTGTTGACCTCGAGCTTGATCAGCGGCTTGATCTGCGGATGGAGGTAGTTGCGCAGGGCGCCGAGGAATTGCGGCGAGGCCGAAATCACCAGCTGCTGGAAGCGGCCTTCCTGGTGCGCGTCCATCAGGTATTTCGAGATCTCCTTGGCGAACTGTTCGGCTTCGTGCTCCTGCGGCGTCACGGCCGGCTGGTAAGCCTTGTTCGGCGCGCCGGATTTGGCGTTGTGGGCGAAGCCCGCGGCCTCGTTGCCGCCGATATTGTGGCTGCTGCTGCCGGCAGCTGTCCGCCCGACCTCGTCGGTGTTGATGTCCGAGGTGCGCAGGCGCGCGGCGCTGCTGATCATGTCCTCGATTTCTTCCAGCGGTTCCGCCGGATCGGCTTCCGAAAAAATCCTCGCACGGCCCGCGTTGGCCGACACAATCCAGGTCGTCTGCATGTTACCCCCTGTCAGTCTATGAAGCATGATGGATGGACCGGCGATTGCACGTAGGAATGCCCGACTTGCACGCCGATCATGGCTTGAATTCAGTATAGCCAAGGTCGCAAATGGCTGGCGTCACGTATCCGGACGGTAAGGGACGAAGCAGGCAGAAGCGGGTGTGTTCCAATGGCTGTCCAGGACAAAGGAGAGCATCATGACCCAGACCTTCAAGGCAGGCGACAAAGTGGAATGGCATGCATCGCAGGGCGCGGTGCGCGGCACGGTCAAGAAGAAGCTGACCGCGCCGACCGACATCAAGGGCCACCATGTGGCGGCTTCGGAAGAGAACCCGGAATACCTGGTCGTCAGCGACGAGACCGGGGCCGAGGCTGCACACAAGCCCTCGGCCCTCAAGAAGGTCTGAGAGCGCCTAACAAAGCCCACATGGCGGCGTTGCATCGTCTCGCCGTACTCGCGTACTGTCTTCGACGATGCGCCTTGCCCTGCAGGCTTGTTAGACGCTCTCGTCAGCGCAGGCCGGTGCGGCCGGCCAGCCTCCGCACCACCGCCACCAGCTTGTCGATCTCGTCGAAGGTGTTGTAGAAGGCCAGCGACGGCCGCACGCTGGTCTCGACCCCGAAGCGGCGCAGGATCGGCTGTGCGCAATGGTGCCCGGTGCGCACCGCGATGCCCTGCTCGTTCAGCGCCGCGCCGACCTCGTTGGTGGAATACCCCGCCAGCACGAAGGACATGACGCTGGCCTTGTGGTCCGCCGTGCCGATCAGGCGCAGGCCCGGAATGCCCGCCAGCTGGCGCATGCCGTAGGCCAGCAGGGCCTGCTCGTAGCAGGCGATGCTCTCCATGCCGAGACGGCTGACGTAATCGAGGGCCGCCCCCAGACCAACGGCATCGGCGATGTTGCCGGTGCCGGCTTCGAACTTGTTCGGGATCGGCTGGTACACGGTGTGCTCGAAGGTGACGTCAGCGATCATGTTGCCGCCGCCCTGCCACGGCGGCATGTCTTCGAGCAGGGCGCGCCGGCCCCACACGACGCCGATGCCGGTCGGTCCGAACACCTTGTGGCCCGAGAACACGAAGAAGTCGGCGCCCAGATCCTGCACGTCGGTGCGCATGTGCGACACGCCCTGGGCGCCGTCGACCAGCACGCAGGCGCCGGCACGGTGCGCCATCGCCACGATCTCCTTCACCGGCGTGACGGTGCCGAGCGCGTTCGACACCTGGGTCACGGCCACCAGTTTCGTGCGCTCGTTCAGCAGCTTGCCGAATGCCTCCAGCAGCACCTGGCCGCTGTCGTCCACCGGCATCACGCGTAGCTTCGCGCCCTTGGCCTGGGCCAGCTGCTGCCAGGGCACGATGTTGGCGTGGTGTTCGAGGTGGGAGACGATGATCTCGTCGCCTTCGCCGATGTGCTTCGCGCCCCAGCTGCAGGCGACCAGGTTGATCGCTTCGGTGGCGCCGCGCACGAAGATCACTTCTTCCACCTCGGGCGCGTTGATGAAGCGGCGCACCGATTCGCGCGCGGCTTCGTAGGCGTCCGTGGCGCGCGCCGCCATCGCGTGGGCGCCGCGGTGGATATTGGAATTCTCGTGCGCGTAGAAGTGGGCGATGCGGTCGATGACCGCCTGCGGCTTGTGGGTGGTGGCGGCGTTGTCGAGCCATACCAGCTGGTGGCCGTTGATCCGTTCGCGCAGGGTCGGGAAGTCGCGCCGCACGGCGTGGACGTCGAATGCCGGGGCCTGGGGTTCAAACTGCGGCAGCGCGCCGGCGCCGTGATGCGGCGCCGCCTCGTCGACGAAATAGAACTGCGGCGCGGCGGACGATTGCAGCCCGGGATAGGCCCCGAGCAGGGCGCCGCCCAGGCGCGGCTCATAGGCCGGGATGGCGCCCAGCAGCTTGTCGGGCACGCCGTTGCCGGCGGGCGCAGCGGGCAGCATGGCCGGGGCCCGGTTCAGCGGCGTCAGCGCCTGGGTGGGCGTGGCCGGCATCAGGTTGGCGCCGGGGACCTGGCCCTGCGGCAGCATGCGGTCCGGTGCGCCGGGTCCGGGCCCCGGCACGCCCAGGCCGAGGCCGGCCGGGCTGGCCAGCGGCGAACCGGCCGGCGCCAGATTGCCCGGGGCCTGGGCGCCGGCCGGCGCCACCGACAGCGTGCCGAACATGGCGCTGGCCATCTGCGCCAGCCAGGCCGGGTCGAGCGGCGACAGCGGCTGCGCCATCGACGGGGCCAGCGCGGTCAGGGCGGGAGAAGGATGGAAGCTCACGGCGCCGCCTTATTTATAGGTGTCGCGGTAGTCGTGGTACTTGCCGATCTCGACCTCGTCGAGCACCGCCAGCGCATCGGTGGAGAGCACCGCGCAGGAACAGTACAGCGAGATCAGATAGGACGAGACCGCGTGGTTGTTGATGCCCATGAAGCGCACCGACAGGCCGGGACTCTGCTCGCCGGCCAGGCCCGGCTGGAACAGGCCGATCACGCCCTGGCGCTTTTCGCCCACGCGCATCAGGATGATCTTGCTCTTGCCGTCGACGACCGGCACCTTGTTCGACGGGATCAGCGGAATCCCGCGCCAGGTGATGAACTGCGAACCGAACAGGCTGATGGTGGGCGGCGGCGTGCCGCGCCGGGTGGCTTCGCGGCCGAAGGCGGCAATCGTCAGCGGGTGGGTCAGGAAGAAGGCCGGCTCCTTCCACACCTTGGTCAGCAGCTCGTCCATGTCGTCCGGCGTCGGCGCGCCGGTGAGCGGGAAGATGCGCTGGGAATCGGTCACCTGGGCCAGCAGGCCGTAATCGGGATTGTTGATCAGCTCGCTTTCCTGGTTTTCCTTGATCGTCTCGATCGTCAGGCGCAGCTGCTCCTTCACCTGGTCGTGCGGGCTGCTGTACAGGTCGGAGACGCGGGTGTGCACGTCGAGGATGGTCGAGACGGCGTTCAGCACGTACTCCCGCGGCTGATGTTCGTAGTCGACATAGGTGCGCGGCAACTGGTTTTCGCTCTCGCGCGAAGTGCAGGTGACGCGGATCGCTTCCGGGTTCCTGACCTTGTTGAGGCGGTACACGCCGGCCTCCACGGGCGTCCATTGCAGCAGGTGGGTGAGCCAGCGCGGGCTGATGGTTTCCAGCTGGGGAATGGACTTGGTGGAATTGGCTAATTGCCGTGCAGCGTGATCGCCAAGGGTGGTCGGTTCTTCGACTGTTGCCAACATCTTGCCTCCGTTAAAAGGAAAAAGAGCGGGACACTGCTATTGATGAAGCTCAGTCGTGCAGTGTTCCGGATTGTCTTTTTTCCTTCAACGCTTAGCAGCGCTCAAATTGATTAAGGTCAATTGTGCGTCGGTAATAGCGCGCCGATGCGACAGCGTCAGCTTGGCGTCAGTCTTGTAACCAAGGGAGCTTACGTTGCCGCCAACCATTCAGGTGGCCGCGCTGCTGCCGCTCGTCCAGATCCCCTTCGAAGCCTTCCAGCACGCTGAACACGAGCGTCAGGCCCGCCTTCGCCGCCGCTTCGGCCGCCAGCGCCGAGCGCTTGCCGCTGCGGCACAGCAGCAGGGCGGGCTTGTCCTTGCCGCCGAGCTTGGCTTCGAGCTCGCGCACGAAGCGCGGATTGCGGATCAGCGCCGTGCCGCTGGCCCAGGGCAGGTGCAGGCTGCCGGGCACGTAGCCGACGAAAGTGCGTTCCTCGTTGCTGCGCACGTCCACGAGCACGGCCTGGCCGCTGGAGGCAAGCGCCCAGGCGTCCTGCGGGCTGACGGCGCCGGCATACGCGAGGCCTTGCGCCGGGGCCTCCGCGCGGGCGTGCTCAAGGAGGGGATGGAGAAGCGGATCGAGGGGCATGGCGGTCTCCAGTACGGTCGGATACTGGCTCAACTATATGCGTGGAGACTGGGCATTCAAACGATGTTTATGAAACAAGGGTATGCCTAAAACATCTGAGACGCCCTGCAGCCGGCATGCGCGATCTCAATGTTTATGTAAACACGGCTAAACTGCGGCCCGTTTTTCAAAATCTGTTGAGCTCGCGACAACAGGCTTTGTATAACTCCATCAGGGCACAGAACGATGCCCACGGCGCAGGACGCTGGCACGGCCGTTTAGTAATCGGCCTCAGGAGCGTCAGAAAAGAGAAGCCCATGCATAGGGCACACAAGGAGACATGACATGATGTTCAGGAATACCCCGATTGCCGCGGCAGTCGCCCTGGCCCTGTTGAGCATTGCCAGTGCGCATGCGCAGACCACGCCCACCGAGACTTCGGCTGATCCGAAGGCTGATGCCCAGCAGCCCAGCAAGGTGGTCGTTACCGGCTACCGTTATTCGATCGAGAAGAGCCTCGACCAGAAGCGCAACGCCAACGCCATCGTCGACGTGGTCACCGCCGAAGACATCGGCAAATTCCCCGACAAGAACGTGGCCGACGCGCTGCAGCGCGTGCCGGGCGTGATCATCGACCGCAGCGGCGGCGAGGGCAAGAACGTCAGCGTGCGCGGCCTGTCCTCGGAACTGACCCTGACCCAGCTGAACGGCAACTACGTCGCCACGGCCGAGTCGAATGGCGACCCCTCGCGTTCCTTCAACTACATGCTGATGCCCTCGAACATGCTGGGCAGCGCCGAGCTGTTCAAGACGCCGGAAGCGCGCATCGACGAAGGCGGCATCGGCGGCACCGTGATCCTGCACACGCGCCGTCCGCTCGACATGAAATCGAATAGTGGCTTCGTTAACGCCGAAGGCACCTGGGCCGACACGACCAAGAAGGGCGACGGCCAGTTCTCCGGCCAGTACGCCTGGCACGACGAGAGCAACCGCTTCGGCGTGCTGGTCGGCTACACCCAGCAGAAGCGCACCACGCGCACCATGAGCGCAACCACCGAAAACTGGAGTTGGTACGGCGACGATTACGACGCCCACCCGGCCACCGACGTCAACGGCAAGCCTTCGGACATGACCAGCTACTGGTGGGGCCAGTCGGGCTTCTACAACCAGTCCGGCAAGTACTACACCAACTTCATGATGCCGACCTCGGTCAACTTCAACGTGAAGGAAGAGCAGCGCGAGCGCAAGGGCGGCCAGCTGACCCTGCAGTTCAAGCCGATGCGCAACCTGAACCTGACCGCGAATTACTTCCGTTTCGACCTGTCGCAGGACTCGCAGACGAACACGCTGAAGATCCCGGAATGGAACCTGGCCCGCTACAGCGGCGACGGCAACTGGGCGGGCGGCCGCATGCTCGACGGCCTGACGTTCGACCCGAGCGGCACCATCGTCACCGGCGCCAACTACAGCGCGCACCCGGGCAAGACCTATTACTGCAGCGAAGCGCAGGCCAAGGCCGCGGGCCAGCAGCCGGGCGGCTGGGGCCCGGACGACTGCACCATCCCGACCCCGCAGATCACCGGCAGCTACAACCGCGAAAAAGCGAAGTCGCAGACCTTCGACATCGGCGCCGAATGGAAAGGGGCTTCGCTGGACGCTTCCGTCCTGGCCGGCCGCACCTGGGCCGGCGGCGGTCCGTCGCTGCAGTTCACGATGCCGATCAAGCCGCGCGTGCAGAACGCCGACGGCAGCTGGACCCTCGGTAACTACGCCAGCAGCTGGAACCTGAACGGCACGCCGACCATGAACTTCTCGCCGGAGCTGATGGCCAACCTGGCCAAGGGCATCGGCGAGATCGACCTCGGCTCGACCTCCTCGTCGTGGACCCGCAACAGCACCAAGCAGAACTACGCCCAGGCCGACTTCACCTGGCATAACGATGGCAGCCAGTGGCTGGATTCGCTGCAGTTCGGCGCCAAGTACCGCGACGGCGGCACCCACCGCAACACCGGCAACAACTACTGGGTGTGCCAGGGCAAGGACCCGAGCAACTACGACAATCGCTACCAGGCCGGCTGCGACCCGACCGCCAACAAGTTCCAGCCGAACTTCCTGTACGGGCAGTCGCTGGATAACATCGCCGGCGGCATCCAGGCCAGCGCCTTCCCGGCGATCGACTACGCGAGCTACGTCAATTACCTGAACAAGACCTACGGCCAGATGCAGACGCGGAACGAAGACAACTTCGTGTTCAACGTCGGCGAGAAGATCACCTCGGCCTACCTGCAGGCCAACATCAAGACCGACCGCCTGCGCGGCAACCTCGGCGCACGCCTGGTCCGCACCAAGCAGCATGCCGATTCGACCGACCAGGTCGAGAACTACAAGGACTACTTCTTCAACGGCCCCAACGGCACCCCGGCGCCCTGCCTGGCGGGCGGCGCCCCGGCTGCGGGTGCACCGGCCGGTTCGGGCTGCGTCAGCGGCTTCACGACCCTGCCGGACAGCATCGCACGCACCCAGTCCTTCGTCGTCAGCTCGCTCGACCGCAGCTACAACGACGTGCTGCCGAGCCTGAACCTGGCCTACGACCTGAGCGACACCCTGCTGCTGCGCGCCGCCGCATCGAAGGTGATCTCGCGTCCGGGCTATAGCGATATCGCCGCGCCGGGCGGCCTGCAGAACTTCAGCCAGGAATACGTCAACGACCGCCGCCTGATCGGTGGCGGCGGCAACCCGGGCTGGTTCGGTTCGGGCAGCAACAAGAACCTGGAGCCGTACAAGGCCACCCAGTTCGACCTGGGCCTGGAGTGGTACTTCCAGCGCGGCTCGGTGCTGGGCCTCGACGTGTTCCGCAAGAACGTCAGCAACTTCTCGGTGCCGGTGGTGATGGACGTGGTCCTGAACGTCGGCGGCCAGAACGTGACGGTGCAGAACTACTCGACCAGCGCTGGCGGCCGCAACGGCGTGTCGCAGGGCGCCGAGCTGTATGCCCAGCACACGCTGAAGAACGGCATCGGCTTCCAGTTCAACTACACCTACAACAAGACCAACCAGGCCGCCATCACGCTGGAGGATGGCACCGATATCGGCTCCTCGCCGCTGGTCGGCAGCGCGCGGAACCAGGTCAACCTGACGGTGTTCTACGAAACCGACAAGCTGCTGCTGCGCGCTTCCTACAACCGCCGCGGCGAGGTGGTGGACGGCCTGGAGAACGGCTTGAACGTGTATGAGGATCCGTACAGCCAGATCGACCTGAACGCGGCCTACAACATCACGAAGGAACTGAGCCTGACCGCGTCGGTGCTGAACCTGACCCGCCAGGAGACCCGTGCGCACCTGGGTAACGACACCAAGAACCGCTTCTACTCGAACGGTTACGCCGGCCGCATCGCCTACGTCGGCCTGAACTACAAGTTCTGAGCTCCCTCTCCCTCCCCGCGCCGTTTGGCGGGGAGGTTTTTTTGGAGGACGCATGAACGCGCACAATCGCATCAAGAAGATCGTCATCGTCGGTGGCGGCAGCGCCGGCTGGATGGCTGCGGCGGCCCTTGCCACCTACCTGGGCAAGGGCGCGGCTATCCGCCTGGTCGAGTCCGAGGAAATCGGCATCGTCGGCGTCGGCGAGGCCAGCGTGCCGCATATCCGCCTGTTCAACGGCCAGTGGCTGGGCATAGCCGAAGCGGAGTTTGTCAAGCGCACCCAGGCCACGGTCAAGCTGGGCATTCAATTCAATGACTGGGGCCGCATCGGCGACAGCTACATCCACGGCTTCGGCGCCATCGGCCGTTCGCTCGGGCCGCTGCCTTTCCACCAGTTCTGGCTCAAGCTGTTTTTATCCGGGCGTGCTGGCCCGATCGGCGGGTACTCGCCGCAGACCGTGATGGCGCCGCAGGGCAGGTTCGCACCCGGCGACCGCAACGCGCCGCCGAATTCGCCGCTGGCCGACATCGCCTATGCCTACCATTTCGACGCCACCCTGTACGCGCGCTTCCTGCGCGAGCTGGCGGAGCAGCGCGGCGTGCGGCGCAGCGAAGGCAAGGTGACCCAGGTGAAGCAGCGCGCGGACGACGGTTTCATCGAATCGCTGACGCTGGAAAACGGCGAAGTCATCGACGGCGAACTGTTCATCGACTGCTCGGGTTTCCGCGGCCTGCTGATCGAGCAGACTTTGAAGACCGGCTACGAGGACTGGTCGCATTGGCTGCCCTGCGACCGCGCGCTGGCGGTGCCGAGCGAAAGCGTCGACCCGATCACGCCCTACACGCGCTCCACCGCGCGCGCAGCCGGCTGGCAGTGGCGCATCCCGCTGCAGCACCGCACCGGCAACGGCCATGTGTATTCGAGCCGGCACATGAGCGAGGACCAAGCCGCGGCGATCCTGCTGGCCGGCCTGGATGGCAAGCCCTTGGCCGATCCGCGTCCACTACGCTTCAGCGCCGGCGTACGCAAGAAATTCTGGAACAAGAATGTGGTGGCGGTGGGGCTGGCCAGCGGCTTCCTGGAACCGCTGGAATCAACCAGCATCTACTCGGCGCAGTCGGGCATCACGCGCCTGCTGTCGCTCTTCCCCACGAAGGACTTCGATCCGCTGCTGGCCGAGCGCTACAATCGCGAATCCGCCTTCGAATTCGAGCGCATCCGGGATTTCATCATCCTGCACTACCACGCGACGGAGCGCAGCGACACGCCGTTCTGGGACCACTGCCGCACGATGTCCGTGCCGGACACTCTGCGCGAGACCATGGAACTGTTCCGCGCGGACGGGCGCTACTTCCGCAACGGCGAGGATTTCTTCGCGCTGCCGAGCTGGGTCCAGGTGATGCTGGGCCAGCGCATCGTCCCGCGCGGCTACCACCCAATCGTCGACGAGATGCCCGAGGACAGGCTGCTGGATCACGTCGAGAGCGTGCGCGCGATGCTGTCACATGCCGTCGCCGCGATGCCGACCCACCAGGAGTGGATAGCTCGCTACTGGAAGGCGCCTGCCGCATGAGGGCGCGTCCGTTTGCGAGGCTGTTATTGGCCCTTGTGCTGGCCGCCGCCGCGGTGTCGGCCGTGGCCGCCACGCCGGAGGGCTTCGTCATCGACAAGGGCTGGTCGTTCCGGCTCGTTCCCGGCAATGCGCAACTGGCTGCCCACCCCGAAGCGGCGCCATGGCGCACGGCCGCAGTGCCGGGCACCGTGCATACCGACCTGTTCGCGAACAGGGTGATTCCCGATCCCTACGTCGGCGCGCCCGAAGCCGGGCTGCAATGGATCGGCCTGGCGGACTGGGAATACCGCACGCGCTTCGATGCGCCGGCGGGCGCCCGGCACGCTGCGCGCAGCGACATGGTCTTCGACGGCCTGGATACGTTTGCCGAAGTCTGGCTGAACGGGGTCAAGCTGCTCGACGCCGACAACGCCTTCCGCAGCTGGCGCGTGCCGGTGCAGGGCCGGCTGCGGGCGCGCGGCAACGAGCTGCGCATCGTGTTCCGTTCGCCGATCGCGAAACTGCTGCCGCAGGTCGAGGCGATGCCGCACAAGCTGGCCGGGAACTACCCATCACCCTACGGCGACGAGCCGAAGGACGCGATGACTGCCAACTTCGTGCGCAAGCCCGGCTACCACTACGGCTGGGATTGGGGCCCGCGCTACGTCAGCGCCGGTATGACGAAACCTGTAGTACTGCAGAGCTGGAATGTGGTCCGCATCGCCGATCTGCAGCTCCGCCAGGACCATGTGGACGAAGCGCGCGCCGACATTGCCGCGGTGGCATCGCTGGATGCGGTGCGCGCCGGCGCGGTCGCGCTACGCGTCTGGCAGACCGCGCCGGATGGCCGGCGCTCGCTGGCCGCGCAGAAGCGCGTCGACCTGCGTGCCGGCATCAATCGCGTCGAACTGCCGGTGCACGTCGACCGCCCGCAGCGCTGGTTCCCGAATGGCTACGGGGCGCAGCCGCTGTACCGCTATGAACTGGAAGCCGATGATGGCAAGGGGAGGATTGCAAAAACCAGTACACGGACCGGCCTGCGCAGCATCGAACTGCGCCGCGAGCCCGACGCCGGGGGCCGCAGCTTCTATTTCGTCGTCAACGGCATTCCGGTCTTCGCCAAGGGCGCGAACACCATCCCCTTCGACATGTTCCAGCCGCGGGTGAGCAAGGCCCAGCTGCGCCGCGTGCTGCAATCGGCGGCGGATGCCAACATGAACTTCCTGCGCAGCTGGGGCGGCGGTTATTACGAAAGCGAGGACTTCTTCGACCTGGCCGACGAACTGGGCCTGCTGGTGTGGCAGGACTTCATGTTCGGCGGCGGCATGCAGCCGGCCTACAGCGATGCCTTCCGCGACAATGTGGTGGCGGAAGCGCGCGACAACGTACGCCGCCTGCGCAACCATCCCAGTATCGCCCTCTGGTGCGGCAATAACGAGGAAGAGATCGCGTGGAAGTACTGGGGGCCGGGCAAGGAGATGACGGCAGCCGCGCCGGGCTTCGCGAAAAAAGTCTGGGATGGCTATGTGCAGCTGTTCGGCACCGACCTGCGCAAGGTGGTGGCGGAGGAGGGCGGCGGCATCGCCTACTGGGCCAGCTCGCCCGGCGACGACCTGGCGGAAGCCGCCAACACCCCGGCCAGCGGCGACATGCATTACTGGGAAGTGTGGGGCAACCCGGCGCACCCGCCCGTGAAGTACCTCGAGATCACGCCGCGCTTCATGTCCGAGTACGGCCTGCAGGCCTGGCCCGTGCAGCGCACCATCGACGCCTTTGCCACGCGTGCGGAGCAGGGCATCGCCGCGCCGGTGATCGAAGCGCACCAGAAGTTCCTGGCCGGGAAGGGCAACGACAGGCTGATGAAGTATGTGGACTACGAATTCGGCGAAACGAAGGATTTCGCCGACTTCGTCTACCTGAGCCAGGCCGTCCAGGCCGAAGGCATCGCACTGGCCGCGCTGCACCACCGCGCCAGCCGGCCGTTCACGATGGGCTCCCTCTACTGGCAGCTCAACGACGTGTGGCCGGGCGCGTCCTGGTCCAGCGTGGACTGGTTCGGGCGCTGGAAGGCGCTGCATTATCACGCGCGCCGCTTTTATGCGCCGGTGGCGGTGGCTGCCCTGCGTTCGCCGGAAGGGAAGACCACGGTCAGCCTCCTCAACGACCGCACGCGCGCCGTGCGCGGCGAGCTGCGCCTGCGCGTGATGAGCCTTGACGGCAAGCTGCTGCGCGAAGAGCGCAAGCCGGTGGAGCTGGCGCCGCTGTCGGCAGCGAAGGCGGCCGGCTACCTGGATGCCGATCTCCTGGGCGGCGCCGATCCGAGGTCCACCGTCGCCGTGTTCGACCTGCAGCTGGAAGGCGAACCGGCCTCGCGCGGTGTGGTGTATTTCAGGGCCGCCAAGGAGATGGCGTGGCCGGATCCGGGCCTGCGCGCGCAGCTAAGGCCCGACGGCGATGGCTTCGCGCTCGAACTGCATGCGGAGAAGTTCGCCCGCGCCGTGTGGATCGATGCCGGCGATCTCGATGCCGAATTCTCCGATAACGCGCTGACCCTGCTGCCGGGCGAAAGCCTGTCGCTGCACGTCTCAAGCAAGGCGGACCTCACGGCGCTGCGCAAGTCCCTGCGCGTGCAATCGCTGGCCGATGTACCGATGTTTACTAAAATTACCCAACCCTGAATCAACCATGCCCAATCTTCCCAATTTCCGCAGCCCGGCCGTCCTGCTCGATCATGCGCGGCACACCATGCGTTTCTACCATCCGCGCGCGATCGATCCCGCCGGCGGCATGTACCAGTATTTCAAGGATGACGGCACGGTCTATGACCCGCACCACCGGCACCTGGTGAGCAGCACCCGCTTCGTGTTCACCTATGCGATGGCCTACCGCCATTTCCACGACCCGGCCTATCTGGACGGCCTGAAGCACGCGCTGCGCTTCCTGCGCGAGGCGCACCGCGCGCCGGACGGCAGCGGCTACGCCTGGATGCTGGACGGCCGCGCGGTCGAAGACGGCACCCAGCATGCCTACGGCCAGGCCTTCGTGCTGCTGGCCTTTGCGCATGCCACGATGGCAGGCGTCGAGGAAGCCCGCGCCTGGATCGCCGAGACCTTCGACTTGATGGAAAAGCGTTTCTGGAGCGCCGACGACGGCCTGTATGCCGACGAAGCCAGCCAGGACTGGCGCACGCTCTCCACCTACCGCGGCCAGAACGCCAACATGCACGCCTGCGAAGCCTTGCAGGCCGCCTGGCAGGCCACCGGCGAGTACCGCTACCTGGAGCGTGCCTACACCGTGGCTTACAACATCACCCAGCGCCAGGCGCAGCGCTGCGGGGGCCTGATCTGGGAACACTACAACGAGCAATGGCAGCCCGACTGGCGCTTCAATTTCGACGACCCGGAAAACCTGTTCCGCCCCTGGGGCTACCAGCCCGGCCATTTCACGGAGTGGGCCAAGCTGCTGGTGCAGCTGGAAGCGCGCGCCAAAGGCGTATTGGACGAAGACCTCGGCTGGATGCTGCCGACCGCCGAAAAGCTGTTCGGCGTCGCGGTGGAGAAGGGCTGGGATCCCGAGCACGGCGGCCTGTGCTACTCGCTGGCGCCCGACCTGAGCATCTGCGACTGGCACAAGTACTTCTGGGTGCAGGCCGAGAGCGCGGCGGCTGCCGCCATGCTGGCCAGGCGTACCGGCAAGGAAAAGTACTGGGACTGGTACCAGCGCCTGTGGGCCTACAGCTGGACCCATTTCGTCGATCACGATTATGGCGCCTGGTTCCGCATCCTCGACCGCGAGAACCGCAAGCTGAGCGACGAGAAGAGCCCGGCCGGCAAGGTGGACTACCACACCATGGGCGCCTGCTACGACATCCTGGCCGTGCTGGCGGAGGCCGGCGATGCATAATCTCGGGATGAAACCAGCGCCATTGATGCTGTGCGCCGGCGAGGCGCTGACCGACATGATCGACCAGGGCGGCGAGCAGTGGGTGAGTCGCGTCGGCGGTTCGACCTGGAACGTGGCGCGTGCGCTGGCGGTGCTTGGCGAGCCGACCGCCTTCGCCGGCGCCATCAGCCAGGACCGTTTCGGCGATGCGTTGTGGGCGGCCAGCGAGGAAGTCGGCCTGGACCTGCGCCTGCTGCAGCGCGTGCAGCGCTCGCCGCTGCTGGCGATCGTCGAGAAATGCGAGCCGCCGCGCTACTTCTTCATCGGCGACGACAGCGCCGACCTGCACTTCGATCCCGCGGCGCTGCCCGCCGGCTGGGCGGACTCGCTGCGCTGGGCGCATTTCGGCGGCATCAGCCTGGCGCGCGAGCCGCTGGCCTCGACGCTGCTTGCGCTGGCGCGGCAGCTGAAGGAGAAGGGCGTGGCGATCAGCTACGACCCCAACTACCGCAATCTGATGGACGAGCGCTACACGCCGCTACTACAGGCCATGGCGGCGCTGGCCGACGTGATCAAGGTGTCGGACGACGACTTGCGCGGACTGTTCCCCGGCCTTGGACTGGACGACGCCCTGGCCCGCCTGCGCGCCTTCAACCCCGATGCGATCTGCCTGCTGACCCGCGGCGGCCAGGGCGCGAGCCTGTACCACGGCGCTGCGCGCTGCGACGCCCGCGCGCCCAAGGTCGATGTGGTGGACACGGTCGGCGCCGGCGACGCCAGCGTGGCCGGCCTGCTGCACAGCCTTGCGCGCCACCCGGATCGCGCGCTGCAATCCCACCTGCACGCCGCGCTGTCGGCCGGCTCGGCCGCCTGCCTGCAGGCCGGCGCCACCCCGCCGCCGCCGGCGGCAATGCAAGCCCTGTTCGACCTGTTCGAAGGAGACGCCTCGTGATGCGTTTTACCCGGTTCACCCTCTCGCTTGCCCTCGTGGCGGCGGCAAGTGCTACGTTCGCTGCCAACACCACACCGGTCAACACCTTCATCGGCACCCAGGACGAAGGCAATACCTATCCCGGCGCCTCGGCCCCCTTCGGCATGATCCAGGTCGGCCCGACCACCGACCATTACGCCGGCTACCGCTACAGCGACAAGCGCATCCGCGGCTTCGGCCACTCCTACGTGTCCGGCGCCGGCTGCTGGGAGCAGGGCGGGCAGCTGTCGGTGCTGCCGGTGACGGGCCGCATCGGCCCCGGCGGCGATTTCGACACCGGCAAGCCGGGCAGCTTCGACTACAAGAAATACGGCGCCGAGTACACGCATGAGGGCGAAGTCGGCCAGGCCGGCTACTACAAGGTCCAGCTGACCAGCTATGGCGGCATCACCGCGGAGGCCACCGCACTGACCCGCGCCGCCGCAGAGCGCTACACCTTCGCCCCCGGCACCGCTACCGGCCACGTCCTGCTCAACATGGGCCAGGCCAACGAGCGCCATTCCGTGGTCGGCAGCGAAGTGAAGGTGGTGGACGAGCGCAGCGTCGAAGGCCGGATCGTCACCAACAGCTTCTGCGGCGGCGCCAAGTACACCACCTGGTTCCGCATCGTGTTCGACCAGCCCGTCGTCGCCCACGGCATCTGGGACGAGCGCGGCGGCTGGCCGGACGCGAACGGCCCGAGCCAGGCAGGCGAAGCCAGGCCGCACGGCGTCTGGCTCAGCTTCGACCTGAAGAACGGCCGCGCCGTCACGGCGGTCAGCGCGATCTCGCACGTCGACGTCGAAGGTGCGCGCACCAATCTGCAGCTTGAGGGCATGGCCGGCAGCAAGCTTCTTGGCTTCGACGCGATGAAGGACAAGGCGCAGGCGGCCTGGCAGCGCGAGCTGGGCAGCGTGCGCATCGAAGGCGGCAGCACCGACGACCGCACCGTGTTCTACACCGCCCTGTATCACGCGCTGCTGCAGCCGATGACCGGCAGCGACGCCGACGGCCGTTACCGCGGCTACGACAACAACATCCACACCGCCAGGGACTGGACGTATTACGAGTACTTCTCGCTGTGGGACACCTACCGCGCGCAGAACCAGCTGCTGGCCCTGCTGCGTCCGCAGCGCGCACGCGACATCGCCAACTCGGTGCTGAAGATCCGAGAGCAGGGCGGGTGGCTGCCGCGCTGGGGCTATGCCAACTTCGAGACCAATGTCATGACCGGCGACCCGGTCACGCCCTTCCTGGTCGATCTGTGGCGCTTCGGCGCTTTGAGGGGGCGCGAGCAGCAAGCCTATGAAGCCTTGCGCCAGAATGCCTTCGGCGTCCCGCCGTTCAATGTCCGCCCGCAGGGACGTTCCGGCAACCCCAGCTACCTGCAGAAGGGCTTCGTGCAGTACGACCGCACCTTCATGGCCAAGGGCATGGACACCGACCCGCACCACGGCGCCTCCGCGACCCTGGAATATGCGCTGGCCGACAGTGCGCTGGCGAAGATGGCCTGGGCGCTCGGCCTGGAAGACGATGCGCTGACGCTGTCGCAGCGCGCCCTCAACTGGAAGAAGGTCTGGGACCCGTCGGTGGTCGATGCGGCGACCGGCCTGCGCGGCTTCCCGCGCCCGCGCCTGCTGGACGGCAGCTGGTTCGCCGACGTCGGCAGCGGCTTCGATCCACGCGGCGACCACGGCTTCCACGAAGGCACGGCCTGGCAGTACCAGTGGCTGGTGCCGCAGGACGTGCCCGGCCTGGCGGCGGCGATGGGCGGCCAGGCCCAGGCCCTGCACCGCCTCGACCTGTTCTTCGACTACGATGCCATCCAGGCCGACCCTGCGGCCGTGCGCAAGTCCTGGGTGGTGGGACCCTACAGCTACTACAGCCAGTTCCGCTACAACCCGAACAACGAGCCGGACCTGCACGCGCCCTGGATGTACACCCTGATGGGCCAGCCCTGGAAGACCACCACCGTGCTGCGCGCGGCGGAAACCCTGTTCGGCAACGGCCCGAGCGGCGTCACCGGCAACGACGACCTCGGCACCATGTCGGCCTGGTATCTGTTCAGCGCCCTGGGCATCTACCCGGACGCGCCGGGCAGCGGCCGCTTCCTGCTGCATGCGCCGCGTTTCGCACGCGCCGAGATCGACCTGCCGCAGGGCCGCGTGCTGCGCATCGAGGCGCCCGGCGCCAAAGCGGGCGAGCGCCGCTTCGTGCAGTCGGTGAGCTGGGCGAACAAGCCGCTGTCGCGCGTGTGGCTGGACTGGGAGCAGCTGCAGGCCGGCGGCACCCTCGGCTACCGCCTGGCGCCGCAGCCTGACGCTTCGGGTTGGGGCACGCATGCGGCTGACCTGCCGGCTGCGCCAAAATAACAAGGAGACACCATATGGAACACATTTCGCAACCGGCGCTGCGGCCGCAATCGCCTGCGGCAACAGGGAACACCGGGCCGCTGGTCATCATCACCATCCTGTTCTTCATGTGGGGCCTGCTGACCGCGCTGAACGACGTGCTGATCCCGCACCTGAAGGCGCTGTACACGCTCAACTACGTGCAGGCGATGCTGGTGCAGTTCTGCTTCTTCGGCGCCTACGCCATCGTGTCGCTGCCGGCCGGCGCCCTGATCCGCAAGATCGGCTACCAGAGCGGCGCCGTGACCGGGCTGGTGATCGCGGCAAGCGGCTGCGCACTGTTCTACCCGGCCTCGATGAGCGGCTACGCCCTGTTCCTGCTCGGCTTCTTCGTGCTGGCGGCCGGCATCACCATCCTGCAGGTGGCGGCCAATCCCTATGTGACGGTGCTGGGCGACCCGCGTACGGCGTCCAGCCGCCTGTCGCTGACCCAGGCGTTCAACTCGCTGGGCACGACGATTGCGCCGATCCTGGGCGGCGTGCTGATCCTCTCCAGCGGCGCGGGGCAGGCGAGCGATGCCGCCAGCGTGCAGAAGCCTTACCTGGTGCTGGCCGGCGCCTTGCTGCTGCTGGCGCTGCTGTTCGCCTTTGCCCGCCTGCCGAAAATCGAGCATGCCGACGACGGTGTCGTGCAGCTCGACAGCGCCACCCGGCACTCGGTGCTGGCGCATCCGCACCTGCTGATGGGCGCGATCGGCATCTTCCTGTACGTGGGCGGCGAGGTCAGCATCGGCAGCTTCCTGATCAACTTCATCGGCGAACCGCACATCGCCGGCTTGAACCCGGCGGATGCGGCCCACTACGTCAGCTACTACTGGGGCGGCGCCATGGTCGGCCGCTTCGTCGGCTTCGCCGTCATGCGCTACGTCAGCCCGGGCAAGACCCTGGCCTTCAACGCGGCCCTGTCCATCGCGCTGATCCTGGTCGCCATCTTCGGCCACGGCCAGGCCGCGATGCGGGCGATCCTCGCGGTCGGCCTGTGCAATTCGATCATGTTCCCGACCATCTTCAGCATGGCCCTGTACCGCCTCGGCAAATTCACCGGCCAGGCATCCGGCATCCTGTGCATGGCCATCGTCGGCGGCGCAGTGGTGCCCTTCGTGCAGGGCCTGCTGGCCGATGCGATGGGCCTGCAATGGTCCTTCGTGGTGCCGGCCGCCTGTTATGCCTTCATCCTGTATTTCGGCCTGCGTTTTGCGCGGCTGTACAGCGCGCCCGGGGCCTGACCCCGCCTCGGAACCAACGGGCAAACCGCTGGTCTGAATTTCAAGAGGCGGAGAAGGAGTTCTGAAGCATGAACCCGGGTGTTCGCGACGGTACGATTCCGGCGGAGATGGAGCGTACCTGCGCCCAGGAGCCGATCCACCTGCTGGGTACCGTCCAGTCCTACGGCTTCCTGATGGTCGTGGACATCGCGAGCCGCTGCATCGTCCAGGTTTCCGCCGGCATCCTGCGGCACTGGCCCGGATTGCAGGATGCCGGCGCCTTGCTTTCCAGGCCCTTGTCCGACTGGGCTGCCGCTGTGTCAGGGCCGGCCAGCGCCGATGTCGCTTTCGGTATCGAGCATCTGCCGGATGCGCATCCGGTGGCCTTGTCCTGGCGCCCCCGTTTCGAGCAGACCGCCGCCCTGCCGGCCCCGCCGGCTCCGCTGCAATGGGAATGCCTTGGCCACCGCTGCGGGAACTGGGCGGTGATCGAATGGCTGCCGGTGAATGCCGACGCCGTCGAGATTCAGCGGCAGCAGCGTATCTTCAAGGACTTCAGCGAAGTCATGGCGCGCCTGCGCCGCGTCGAGGGACTCGAGCCCTTCCTGCAGAAGTGCGTGCAGGTGATGCAGGAAGTCAGCGCATTCGACCGTGTGATGCTGTATCGCTTCCTGCCCGACGGCTGCGGCGAGGTCGTGGCCGAGCACACGTCGAACCAGTACCAGAAAAAGTACCTGGGGCTGCGCTTTCCCGCGACCGACGTCCCTGCCCAGGCGCGCGTGCTCTACCTGGCCAACCGGCTGCGCGTGCTGGCCGACGTGGAAGCCGCCACGGATGCGCTGGTGCCGGCGCTGCTGCCGGATGGGACCCCGCTCGACCAGAGCCACTGCATGCTGCGCGGCCTGTCCGAGGTCCACCTGGCCTATCTGCGCAACATGGGCGTACGCGCCACGCTGACCCTGTCGATCGTCTGCGACGGCAAGCTGTGGGGGCTGATCGCCTGCCACCATCACCGCCCGCGCACGCCGCCGAACCAGCTCAGGGACGGCATGCGCCAGCTGTCGGAACTGCTGGCCGAAATCGTCAGCATGCGCATCGAGGCCCTGGCCCACCTGGAGGCGGTGCGGCATCGGCTGGCGCTGGACCGCCTGCTGAACCAGTTCCACCAGGCCCTGATCCAGGATGGCGATATTCCGGATGTGCTGGAGCGCTGGCTGCCCCGGCTGCTGCCGGCCTTTCACGCCAGCACGCTGGGCGTGCAGATCGGGACGCTCGCCTGCGTCGGTGGGCCGGTCGTGCGGCAAGGCTCGGTCCACCAGATCCTCGACGAAGTCGGGGCACGGCTGGACCCACAAAACAGCAGCCCGACGGTGCACGAGTGGGACGACCTGCTGGTGTCGAGCAAGGACGCGCTGGCGTGTCTGCCGGAAGCGGCGGGCCTGATGCTGGCGCAACGCTACGACGACGACATCATCTTCTGTTTTATCGCCAGGCCGGAAGTGGTGCAGCAGGTGCGCTGGGGCGGCGAGCCGGTCAAGGATATCGTTCCCCTTCCGGATGGCCGCGTGCGGCTGGAGCCGCGCCATTCCTTCGCCGTGTGGCAGGAGCAGGTGCGGGGGCATTCTGATCCCTGGCTGGCGGGCGATGCGGAGGCGCTGCAGCAGTTGCTGCAGATCCTGAGCGAGGTGAACAAGCTGCAGGCCAACCGGCGGATGCAGGAAACCCTGCACTGGCGCGCCCACCACGACCACCTGACCGGTTTGTACAACCGGCGGGCGATGGAGGACGAGGTGTCGCGCCGCCTGGACGACGGCCAGTACGACACCGCACTGATGCTGCTGGACCTGGACCACTTCAAGAAGATCAACGACACCTACGGCCATGAAACGGGCGACCAGGTACTCCAGCAACTGAGCCTGCGGCTGAAGGCGGTGATGCGCGAGCGTGACCTGCTGGCGCGCCTCGGCGGCGACGAGTTCATGCTGCTGCTGCAGATCCCGCACCCGAACGCCGCCAATGCCCTGACCTTTGCCGAACGCGTGCACCAGGCGGTGGCCACGCCGTTCGAGCTCAAGGGCCAGCAATTCCGCCTCGGGATTTCAGTGGGCATCGCGCTGCCACCCGGACACGGCCACACCGTCAGCGAATTGCTGCGCAACGCCGATCTCGCGCTGTACCAGGCCAAATCGCTGGGCCGCAGCCGCAGCGTGGTGTTCGAGCCGTCGATGGCGTCGAGCCAGCGCGACTACTACCTGCTCGAACGCGACCTCGACGACGCGGTCGAGCGCAACCAGCTGTCGCTGGTATTCCAGCCCAAGGTCGATCTCATCAGTAGCAAGGTGGTCGGCCTCGAAGCCCTGGTGCGCTGGAACCACCCGACCCGCGGCCAGAGCAGCCCCGGCGCCTTCATCCCGATCGCCGAAAACAGCGACCAGATCATCCGCATCGACCGCTGGGTCATGCGCAGCGCGATCGCGGAACTGGCGCGCCTGCGGACCGAAGGCCTGGGCCGGCTGCCGGTCGCGATCAACCTGTCGATCGCGGACATCCTGTCGCCGAACCTGGTCGGCTACCTGACGCAGCTGCTGGAAGAATATGAGGTGCCGGCTTCAAGCCTCGAAATCGAGGTCACCGAGTCCTGCCTGATGCGCGAGCTGGACGAAACCCGGGGCGTATTGCGGGCCCTGAACGACAGCGGCATTGCGACCGCACTGGACGATTTCGGTACCGGCTTCTCGTCGCTCAGCTACCTCCGCCAGCTGCCGCTGCAGTGCCTGAAAATCGACCAGTCGTTTACCCACAACCTGCTGCAGGACCCGAACGCGGAAAAGCTGACCCAGGCCATCGTCGCCATGGGCAATGCCCTGAAGATGAGCATCGTGGCGGAAGGGGTGGAAAGCCGGGAGCAGATGCACTGGCTGCTCGCCCATGGCTGCCACATCGGCCAGGGATATTATTTCAGCCCGCCGGTGCCGCCCGAAGACGTGCACCAGGTGATCGAGCGCATCGAGGTGCGCCTGGCGGGCTGAACCGACTTATCGAGCCGATTCTGTGTCTAGCGGGGTTGCCGGGTCGTCACGCGTTCCCAGCCCCGCCGCACCGCCTCCCTGATTCTGTACCAGGCTGACGACTCGCCGGTCTCGTGATGGCGCTCCCAGTCGCTCTGCAGGCTGGACTCGATCTCGTCCCATGAACGGTCGCGGTAGCTGTCGCTGGCCCCCATGTTCTTGCCGTAGCGGTAGGCCCGGTCTTCGTCCGGCTGGCGCCAGGGCGTGCCCGCACCCATCGAATCCTGATAGGTGTTGCCGGTCGGTGGCGATGTGGCGTTCTGGGTGCCGAAGTAGCGGTCCTCGAGGGTGCGGTATTGCAGCGAGCCGGGTGCGGTGCCCGGCGGGTAGGTGCCGATCGCGGCGACGCCAGGCAGGTAGTCGCTGGTGGCGGGCTGTTCCGGCTGGTCATGCTGTTCCTCGATGCCGGCCGGGCTGAAGCGTCCGATGATACCGGCGGCGCGCTCGGCTTCCGAATCGGATTCGGTGGTGAACATGACGATGTGCTGGCTATGCGCGGCCTTGTCGGCTGACCCGAACAGCCTGCCAAACGCATGCCTGACCGAGGTGCCGATGCCTTCGTCGTGTCCGGCGTCCGCTGCTTCGCCGGCGGTATCCTCCAGCTCGGCGTGTGTATAGCCCGAGGCGATCAATTCTTCCAGGACGTGCTGGGCATCGCTTCGCTTGTCGAATGCTGCTTTCAAAGTGTGTCGCATGATGTCTCCCCTGTCATCGTGGCGAGTCCCCATAACGTGATGCTACTCCCGATTTGGACTTGGTGCGGCATCGGCGAATAACTTGGTCCATCGCAAAGTGCTGCGCAATTCGGACCGAGATCAATCGTGCGAAATATGCGCGGCGCATGATCCAGCTTTCCTTCGCCTGGAGAGAAAACATGCACCGTGCTCAAGAAAACGCTATGCCGGCCACTAGTACAAGACGTCGCTTGCCAGGTCTGCCGTTCCTGTTTGCCGCGCTGGCGGCGGCTGGCGCAGCAGTGGCGCAACAGGTGGCGTCACCTGCCGCCGCGGACAGCACAGCCGCCGGCAAACGGACGAGCTACCGCGTGGTCAACCTGGGCTCCAGCCTGCTTGCGACGCTCCCCGACATCAACGCCAGGGGGCAGGTGTCCTTTTCGACCCAGACCGACAGCGGCGCGGCGGGCTACTTCTATAACGGCGCAAGCGTGCAGAACATCGGCTCGCTGGGCGGCAGCGAGGTGCTGGCGAACGACCTGAACGACGCCGGGCAGATTGCCGGCCTCTCCACTGATGGCGCCGGCCTGCAGCGCGCCTTCGTCTGGAGCGCGGGCGGCGGCATGCTCGACCTCGGCGTCCTGCCGGGCGCCAGCGAGTCTTCTGCCGCAGCGATCAACAACCGTGGGGTTGTCACCGGCACCTCGGTCGGGGTGCCGTTCCAGCCGCCGCATGCCTTCCGCTGGAGCCTGGCGACCGGCATCGAAGACCTCGGCGCATTCGCGCCTGGCCTCGAGGGCGGTTCCTTCGGCTCGGCACTCAACGACGCCGGCCTGATCGCAGGCTCGTCGGACACCGGGACCGGCGAGCGGCAAGCCTTCGCCTGGACGCGCGGCAGCGGCCTGGTCAACATCGACACGCTGAACAGTTACGATGCGCTGATCGTGGCGGTCGGCGCCAGGGGGGAGGTGGCGGGCAACCACATCGCGTCCATCGACAACTTCGCTTACAGCCCCTTCCTGTGGACGCCGGCCACCGGCATGGTCGACCTCGGGACAGCCGGCGGCACCGAGGCCTTCGTGCTGGCGATGTCGCCGCATCTGCATATCGCCGGTCTCATCAACCTGCCCGACGGTAACCAGAACGCCATGTCGTGGACGCGCGCCACCGGCATCCGCAATCTCGGCACGCTGGGCGGCGCGATGTCGCGCGCGATCGACGTCAACGACCGCGGGCAGATCGTCGGCTACGCCCAGAACAGGGCGGGCGACAGCCGCGCCTTCGTCTGGACCGCGAAGCAGGGCATGCAGGACTTGAACCAATCCCTGCGCCATGCGCCGCCCGGACTGGTGGTGGACGACGCGATCTCGATCAACGACAGCGGCGCGATCGTGGCCACCTCCAATGCCGGGCTGGTGCTGCTCAGGCCGGACACCGGCTGCACTTGCGGGCATGCGCTGGGCCCGGTGGTGGCGCCTGGCGTGGTCAAGGCCGGCGCGCCGCTGCTGGCTTCGGTGGCCTTCGTGGATGAGGACCGGGCCGGCACGCGCAGCGTTAGCTGGTCGTGGGGCGACGGCAGCGCGGCGCAGGCGGGCAGCCTGCGCGAGAGCGGCGGCGCCGGCAAGGCCAGCGCCAGCCACAGCTTCGCCGCACCGGGTATCTACACGGTGACGGCCATGGTGGTTGACCGCAGCGGCGCCAGCCGGGCGGTCAGCCGCCAGGTGGTGGTGACCGGGCAGTCGGGCGGCGCGGTGGCTGGTACCGGGGCTGTAATGTCGCCAAGGGGCGCGTTTGGCAAGCTGCCCTCGTATGCCGGCAAGGCGAGCTTCAGCCTGATCGCCCCTGTATCGCCCAAGACCGCGGCAGCGGGCGCGGCTGGCTTGCACTTCGACCTGCCGGGCTTGAACTTCCGTAGCCAGGACCTGCGGTTGCTGGGCCGCCAGGGGGCACAATACGTGTTCGTGGGCAGCGGCAAGGTCCACGGTGCGGGAGGCTACCAGTTCAGGCTGTCCACGAATGCAGCAGCGACAGGGGTGAGGCAGGGCCGCTTTGGGCTGAAGATCTGGCATACCGATCCGGCCAGCAAGAAGGAGGTGATCGATTACGACAATACGCGGGTGCCGGCCGGCAAGGAGACGGGGCGGGTGATGGACGGCAGCATTGTTGTGGAATAGCTGCCGGACCCCACACGTCGTACGGCGCTTTATCTGGAAGAGCGCTGTTAGAATCTTGCGTTACCCTTCTGATACCCGTTTGTAGGAGTACGCAAATCCTGAGTTTCTTATTTAGAACGGCGATCGGCAGGCCCAGGCTGACGATCGCTGTTGCCTTATGCGTGCTGGCAGCCTTGGCCGGCACGATGAGCTACACCGGTTTCCTGGTCATCGGGGTGTTGTCCGATCATCTCGGTACAGGCAGGGCGATGGCAGGTTTGCTTCTTGGCGCCTTGTTGGCAAGGTTT
>Ga0065165_1001121_pt1 | contig 31606 bp, 31 predicted proteins | sample AraplaMF_Cvi_mMF_FD_63813 | JGI IMG/M metagenome (GOLD analysis project Ga0065165, IMG submission 63813) | Arabidopsis root microbial communities from the University of North Carolina, USA - plate scrape MF_Cvi_mMF (version 2) (version 3) | ecosystem: Host-associated > Plants > Roots >... | reverse complement strand
GCCGTACGTTACGCCATCGTCGATCTCATCCTTCGGCCGCCGCCTCAGCAGTGCCCATATTGCCGAAAGCAAATCCTTGAAAAACAGCGGCGAAAACACATTCTGCCAAAGTAGTGCTAGGCCGTGGACCCATAAACCCAGCGACGTGATGCGACGAACGCAATGTCCGCTTTACCCCTATAGCGGCCGAGTTCGTGCGGCAGCGCAATATGTCGCGATGGGCCATGAGCAGACTTGACGCCCCGAAAGATACTCGCGCCGTTAACGCGCTGGGCGGCGCACTTTTCTTACTCGTTCGCCAGTCTTATCAATCGGACCTCGTCAATGAACGACTGCGACAACGGGGTTAGCGAACGCCCTTTGATGGACAAAATGGCAACCTTATGCGGGGCAACCGCAAAGCTCACCGGGAGCGCCCTCAGTGTGGGATGCTTGCACGGCAGAAGAAGCGAAAATCGTGGGACAACGGTGAGAAATCGGCCCGTAGCTAACAGCTCTCGCCGCAGATTAAACGAGTTGGTAGGAACGGAAAGGCGAGGGGTCAACCCGCTTGCGCGGAATGCAGCCGCAACCATGGAGCCGAAGAAGCTATCCTCTGGCTGCAGTGTCCACGGCTCACCAACAAGGTCTGCCAACGCAAGCTTGCGGCGGCGCATAAGTGGATGCCCCTTATCGGCAGCAACAACGAGAGGGTCGGAGAAAAGAACATCGAAAGAAATGTTTTCAGCCGGCGGCCCAGGTACTCTGGATACAACAAATTCAAGCTTACGATCTGACATTTGCCGCAATAGCGCTTCCGTGTCCCCGGCAGTCACTCGAAATGATATCTGCTTAAATTGACGAGACATCTTGTCAACCACGGGAGCAATGATCGCTGCAGCGATCGGCTCCGGTGCTCCTATCCGAACTTCGCCAACGGTTGGATCGTTGAGAAACTGGATGTCTTCCATCCCGCGCCCCAACTCATCGAACACCGTGACGATACGTCTTATCAGAGCGCGAGCATAAGCAGTCGGCTCTGTCCCGCGCGGTGAGCGGTCAAGCAACTGCACTCCTAGCTGTCTTTCGAGTCCGGCTATCGCTTTTGATACTGCCGGCTGAGATATATGGAGCTTGCCTGCGGCCTTGCCTATCCCGCCTAATTCCACGACGGATAATAAGACATCAAGGTCCTTAAGCTTGAGGCGACGCCTAACGTGCTCGGTCCAGCTCATGAGGCCCATTCGATCCGGTTATGAGTCAATCACAATATACGACTAGCATGTTATGAGGAACGCCCGCAATATTGGTGCCTCCCACTGCGGAGATTGCCAAATGAAGAACCGACTCATCCTCGTTCTTGTCGCAGTATCGACCTTCTTTGCGGCAGGTGAAAAATCCATAGGGCAGTCGCGACGGAACGTTGCAATCAACGGCGCAAATCTCTCTTATATCGAGACGGGAAACGGAGAGCCCGTCGTCTTCGTGCACGGTGGATTGCAGGACTATCGGATGTGGGTGATCCATATGCCGAAATTTGCCGATCGTTATCGCGTCATCGCGTATAGCCGCCGCAACAATTTCCCGAATGATGTCAGTGCCGACGGGACGCCAGATGGTGCCGCCGACTTGCACGGCGAAGACCTTGCGACGTTCATCCGAGCATTGGGACTGGGCAAAGTGCGGATCGTTGCCCACTCGTCGGGGGCTCATGCCGCACTATTCTTCGCGGCGTCACATCCAGACATGGTCGTGAGCCTTGCGCTCAATGAACCACCGGCGGTCGGTCTAATAGCTGGCGCTTCCGACAACGCATCCTTGCTGAAGGAGTGGGGCGAGAAACTTTCGCGTGCCAAAGAAGTCATGAAGTCTAATAACGCCGAGGTTGCCATACCTCTCATTGTGAACGCGATCGGCGGTCCGGGAGCCTACGAGCGACGGTCCGAGGCCGACAAGAAGATGAATTTGGATAACCTCGCATCCTATCAGGCCGACGCCAAAACGAAGCGACCTCGCGTGCCCTTTACTTGCGAGATGGCAAGATCGATCAATGTTCCGGTGCTCTTGACGAACGGTGAAAAGAGCCCTGAGTTCTTTCATCGCATCGCGGACCGACTACAGGCCTGCCTTCCGCAATGCACGCGGGCATCGATAGCTGGGAGTTCGCACACTGTCCCTTCTGAGCAGCCGGACGCGTACGACGATGCAGTGATCGGTTTTTTTGCGAGGCGATAGGAGGCAGTTTTGGCGGTCCTTGTGGTCAGCGGTCCGCTTGAGCGGGCAGCCGAAAATACAATGGATAGCGGCTCTATTGATCCGCAAATGTCTGCTTTGGGTCAAAGTCGTTCCTGCCATCGCTGGAATTGGACGCAAGTATGTCTTCAATCGGATGCGTAGCGACCAGTTGAGCCAGGGCGTCGAACCATGATTCAAGCCCTTCGCGTCAGAGGGTGGAATCATGCGCTACGAACTCACGGACCATGAATGGACTGCCATCAAGGCAATGCTGACCAACAAACCGCGCGGCGTTCCTCGGGTAAACGACCGTCGTGTCCTAAACGGTTTTTTCTGGGTCCTGAGATCGGGCGCGCCTTGGCGCGATCTGCCGGAGGTGTTCGGCCCGTATACCACTTGCTATAACCGTTTCGTCCGCTGGCGGCGGGCTGGCGTTTGGGGCCGCATCATAGATGCACTTGCCGCTGCCCACGATGCCGCTGTCCAGATGATCGACACCTCGATTGTCCGAGTGCATCAGCATGGATCCTGTATCACAAGAAACCAGCGCCAATCGATGGGAAGGTCCCGCGGCGGCTTGACGAGGAAAATCCATGCGTTGGTCGATAGCAATGGTCTGCCGGTACGGCTGGCGCTGAGCCCCGGTGAAGCCCATGATGTGCGACTCGCCGGAAAACTGCTGTCCCGTCTGAAATCCGGGTCAATGTTGCTCGCCGACCGTGGCTATGACGCCGACTGGATCAGAGAACTTGCAATGAAGAAGGGCGCGTGGGCAAACGAAGCTCGGCTCACAATATAGCGCTGGCTCCAGCTTCCAAATCGGCGTACTGGGCGTTCGTTTGAGGCCGCGCAAAGAGAACAGAGAGATCCGCTGGCAGCGATTGCACTTAGCCTCGAGCAGGTCATAGCCGGCATTCAGAGCCTTTTGATTGTGGGATTGGCCTGCGGCTCGACCGGCGACAGCATCGCCGGTCCACCAGCCCGCATGATCCCGTTCCAGGCGTAACACTCCAACCGGCCGGCCTCGCGGAGCTTCTCTTCCGCCGCACTGCGGATCAGCACGGACTGTGCGTAGTAGCTCGCGTGCAGCCCGTGCGCTTGGCGGATGCCTTTGGCTTGGGCCTTGCGGTCGCCGCCTGACAGCGGAATTTGGATGATGCGTGGGGACACCGCCCATGATCGCGCCGAATCTCGTCCGAGAGAAGCCGCTAGGGGTCGATAGTACGACCGAGTACCGCGCTAGCCGTTCGTCAAACCAAATGTTGGACTGCTGGCTGTCTTAGGTCGCTCAGATGACAACCGGCCACCGAAGCGCCAGCAGATACTTTGCGAGCTCCGCTGGTCACACGTAGGTGCCGCTCTCGGCACTCTAATCGCTCATGCGATTCAGAGCCGCCTGGAACGTGATCTGAGGAGCCTGTGCCGCCGTCCCAGTGAAGGTCGCGCCTGTGCTAGTCGACTTGCCTCTCAGCGTTGTGTCTACTGCATCAACGCCAAACACCGAGGGCAAACCCAGGGCATGCCTGCTTGTTTTTATAGTCGCGGTGAAGTCATCGCCGCTTTGAGAGTACGTTCCGCTATAGGGCAGCGATGTGTTGCCGCCGCAGCAACCCTGACCATTCGTAACCTTATCGATGAAAAGACCGGCGAGGTCCGCCTCTGGGTTCTGAAAGGCCTCGCTCGTCGTGTAGCGATGCGGACCTGGGGCGAGATCACCCCGCGCTCCCTTCGCGCTGCCGTCCGCATGATGGCCGACACCGTTCCCGAGATGCAGTGCGCCTGGCGCCGGCGCCACGGCCTGCCCATCGCGATGTCCACCAACACCCCACTATGGCACGGCGCGCGATGGCGTGCGCCACTCGGCCTTCTGAGGAGTCCAAGATCCCAATGACGCGCAGAGCGCCGTTCTCCCTCGCTGCGGCCGCAACGAAATCGCAACGAATTGGGTGAAACGAGCGTGAACAAAGCGGGAAGTAAGGGCCCGTCACAGCGAGAAAAATCAATAGCTTAGAAAACGCTCACTGCGTTCGGGACGCTGGGGGCGCAGGTACTGAAGGCGCGGCCGAGCAATTTACATTTCGTCTGTAACCTATTGATTTCGATAGTGTCATTGCGGTCGCGTTTTACACCTAAGTACCTATAACTGTTTCTGAAACATGAGACTCTTAATCAGCGGGTCCCAGGTTCGAGCCCTGGTGCGCCCACCAAGCTTTCCAATAGCTTAGGGTTGTACAGAACCGGAACGGTCACCGCGGTTTGCGATTTCTGTTCTCAAGCCGTTCTCGCGTCTTCTTTTCTCTGCTTCTTCGTGCTGAACTCTCGCACCAGGCGGGGGCCTTCAGTGACACAACTTGCGCAGGCATATATTCACCTCAAGCCATATCGTGCCTCCGACAAAGAGGTTCGATCGCTAGGCCGGTATGCGAAACGTGTTGCCATCAAGACGGCCTCGAACATCTACGGCGGCGACGTCCAAATCGAAGTTCAGATCGAAGAAGGCTCCCTAATCACGCGAGTGACGGTGGTGGGCCTCCTCTTGGTCGGCGAAGTCTATTCGCACGTCGCAGATTATAAAGGGTTCAAAGAAAGCGTTGTGGAGCTTTGTGACGACGCTAGAGAATTCGCTGTCGACGTGTGCGCCCCATTCGTCAGAAAGGCCGGCGTCCCTCAGGAAGATGTGTACCGGTTCGAGCGACGGCTCAAAACTCCGGGGAAACTGTATCGTCTGAGCAAACGACTGGACAAGCTGGAGCATTCAGTGAGCGAGCTTAGTCCGAAAGATGTGCAGAAGGAGCTGGCAAAAATAAGAGCCGAACTGGATACCGCAACTAAGGATATGTCGGCCTCCGAAAAATCTCTGGTTGAAGATGGATTGCGTCGCCAGAAATTACCTTCGCCGGAGAAATGGCCTGCTCCAGATCCGCCGAGAGTGGCGGTTCAACGGAAGGAAGAATCGCAGCCCGGCTTTTTCGAGGATGAAGAGGACGAAGTTCCCCAACGGCGACGGGTGATATTCAAGGAAAAGGCAACTGTGCCCCGGCGTGGGTCGCAACGCCGCAAAAAGGGTAGGGCTCCTAAAAACCCCGACTTATTGGTCGCCGACTAGTCATCCGTACTGCGCGACCAGCTTGACGATTGCCTGCTCCGCAAGTTCGATCTGGCCGCCGAGGTAGTGGGCTTTCAGGATCTCATCCACGTCCCGAGGGCTATGGCCAGTGATCGCCGCGATCTGCGCAGTCGTGCATCCTGAGAGGGCCAGCCTGGTCACCGCTGTCCCACGCAAATCGTGGAAGTGCAGATCGGCATCAGCGAGCTTAGCCTTATCGAACCCCTTGCCCCAAGACGTTCGGAAGCCATCGCTCGTCCACGCCTCGCCGAAAGTGTTGCGCAGGATTGATCCTTCCGCCATTTCCGGCCGGCGAGCATCGAGTACGGCTTTCAACGGCGCACCGACCGGAATTACCAGGCGCTTTTTCTTTTTGCCTCGTCGCTGCTTGTTCGGCTGAAGCCTTATGTGTGTGCCATCATATTGGGACCATGCAATGCCGATCAACGTACCCTGGCGCTGGCCGGTCCATAGGGCCATGAGCAGCGCGAATTGCAGCTCGGGCGATGCCACAGCACAGAAAGCGTTGATGTGTGCGTTTTGCCAAATGATCTCAGCGCGGTCCGCTTCATATAGCCGGCCGCCGCGCTCGCAGACATTGACGGCTATCAAGCCTCTGTCCTTGGCCACCGCGAGAACGCGCGCCAAGACGGTCCACGCGTAGTCCGCCTTACGCGGATTGGCCGCCATGCCGTCGCGCCACTCCTTGAATTTGCCGCGGGCTCGGCGATCTTGCACCACCGCGAGTGGCATCGTTCCGAACTCTTCCTCAATCAGCTTGAGATACCGCTGGTAATCCCGACGAGTCTTGTTGGCGAGGCCGGTGAATTCGGTCGACGCTTTGAAGGCTGCAATTAGCTGTCATTCGGCCTGCAATATTGACCCCCTAAGCCGGGGGATCGGCGTCCAAAATTGACCCCCTACAGGTTGGTCTGTTGCGCTGCCTGCTTCGTAACAAAGCAGGTGGTGGGAGATGCTGGTCGTGGAGACGATTGCGCGGATTCGGCGCGAGCACTTCATCAAGGGCAAGACGATCAAGGAGATCGCACGTGACCTGAATGTGTCGCGGAACACGGTCCGGAAGGTTCTGAGTTCGGGAGAAACCTCCTTCGAGTATGAGCGGCAAGTGCAGCCGCGGCCAAAGCTCGGACGATGGGCAGTAGAACTTGACGGCCTGCTTGCGGCGAACGTGGCTAAATCCGCCCGTGAACAGCTGACGCTGATCCGGATCTTCGAAGAGCTGCGCGGCCGCGGCTATGAGGGCGGCTACGATGCGGTGCGGCGTTACGCCAGGCGGTGGAGCAAAGAACGCGGGCAATCGACCGCGGCCGCTTATGTCCCGCTGAGTTTTGCGCCGGGCGAAGCCTACCAGTTCGACTGGAGCCACGAGGTGGTCTTGCTGAGCGGCACCACGGTGATGGTGAAGGCCGCCCATGTCCGGCTGTGTCACGGCCGCATGCTGTTCGTGCGGGCCTATCCGCGGGAGACGCAGGAGATGGTGTTCGATGCCCACGACCGGACGTTCGCCCTGTTCAAAGGTACCTGCACCCGCGGCATCTACGACAACATGAAGACCGCCGTAGAGACGATCTTCGTCGGCAAAGGGCGTCTCTACAATCGCCGCTTCCTGCAGATGTGCAGCCACTATCTGGTCGATCCCGGTCGCCTGCACGCCAGCGTCCGGCTGGGAGAAGGGGCAAGTCGAGAACCATGTCGGGCTGGTCAGGGAACGCTTCTTCACGCCGCGGCTGCGGTTCAAAAATCTCGACGAGTTAAACGCCTGGCTGCTCGACAAATGCATCGCTTACGCCAAGGCTCATCGCCATCCGGAGCTGGTCGATCAGACGATCTGGGAAGTGTTCGAAGCCGAACGCCCCAAACTCGTTCCGTATGCTGGCCGCTTCGACGGCTTCCATGCAGTTACGGCGTCGGTCTCGAAGACCTGCCTGGTGCGCTTCGACAACAACAAGTACTCGGTCGCAGCCAGCGCAGTCGGACGACCCGTCGAGGTTCAAGCCTATGCCGATCGCATCGTGATCCGTCAGGATGGACGCATCGTTGCCGAGCACCCGCGATCCTTTGGCCGGGGCGAGACCGTCTACAACCCCTGGCATTATGTGCCGGTGCTCGCCCGCAAACCCGGCGCCTTGCGCAACGGTGCTCCCTTCAAAGACTGGGTGCTGCCAGCCGCGATCGAGCGGATTCGGCGCAAGCTTGCCAGCACCGACGATGGCAATCGGCAGATGGTCGACATCCTCAACGCCGTGCTGACTGACGGTCTGCCCGCGGTGGAAGCGGCCTGTGCCGAAGCGCTCAGTCACAGCGTCCATTCCGCCGATGTCGTTCTCAATATCCTGGCCCGTCAACGTGAACCCGCTCCACCGGCCAACATCATGACGCCGGCCGCACTGACGCTCCGCCATGCGCCGATCGCCGATTGTGCCCGCTACGACAACCTCCGGAGGACCATCTGATGGAACGAATCCAAATCTTCGACCTCATGGGCGAACTCAAGCTCTATGGCATGAAGGCTGCCTTCGACGAGATCATGGCAACTGCCATCAAGCGCCAACACGAACCTCAGCGCATCGTCGGCGACCTGCTCAACGCCGAGATCAACGAGAAGCAAGCCAGGTCTATCAAATACCAGCTCACCATTGCCAAGCTGCCGCTTGCCAAGGACATCGCCGACTTCCAGTTCGACGGCACGCCGATCAATCAGACTCTCGTCAATGATCTCGCTGGCGGCGGCTTCATCGCCCAACAACGCAACGTCGTGCTGGTTGGCGGCACCGGCACAGGCAAAACCCACCTGGCCATTGCCATCGCCAGAAGCTGCATCCGATCCGGCGCCCGCGGCCGCTTCTTTAACGTAGTCGATCTCGTCAATCGCCTCGAGACCGAGACCCGCAACGGACGGCAAGGACGACTCGCCGAGCATCTGACCCGGATGGACTTCATCGTACTGGATGAACTCGGCTATTTGCCCTTCGCCCAGTCCGGCGTCCAGCTTCTGTTCCATCTCGTCAGCCGGCTTTACGAACGCGCCTCCGTCATAGTCACCACCAATCTCGCCTTCGGTGAATGGCCGAGTGTGTTCGGCGACGCCAAGATGACCACCGCGCTGCTAGACCGGCTGACCCATCACTGCGACATCGTCGAGACAGGCAATGACAGCTGGCGGTTCAAAAGCCGCGACGACGATCACGCCACCCGCGCTCGTCTCGCCTCCGCTATCCCGGCCAGCTCCGACGAGACGAGCGCTACCAGCAAACCACGCCGCGCAAAGGGGTCAAAATTGGACGCCGATGAGGGGGCAAATTTGCAGGCCGATTGACACTTGAGCGCGTCGACGTGAGGCACCCGGAGTCTCCTCGGTTTTCAGAGTGTTCCTTCGGACATCACGGGGCTCCGGCCGGAGCGTTGACTTCCAGGTCACCGGGAGGGTCGCGTTGACGCTAACCGTTGCTCGCGATCAATTCCTTGATGCGCGCCGCCAAGCTGTCCATCGCAAATGGCTTAGTCAGGATACCCATTCCCTCTTCCGGCCGGTCCTTTGCAAAGACGCTTTTCTCCGCGTAGCCGGTGATGAACAATACCTTGAGTTTCGGCCGATCCAGCCGGCCGAAATCGGCCAGTTGACGTCCATTCATCCCGCCAGGCAATCCAACGTCAGTCACCAGCAAGTCAATGCGCACATCGGATTGAAGAACACGTAGCGCACTTGAACCATCGGCGGCTTCGATCGCCGTGTATCCGAGCTCGGCGAGTACCTCTGTGACCAGCATTCGCACGGAAGGCTCGTCATCGACGATGAGGACCGTCTCGCCGGCACCAGCTCTCGGAGCGGCGACAAAATCTTCCACGTCGTCCGCAGCAGATTCCCGCTCGTCATGCCGCGGCAGAAGAATGTGGACTGTTGTACCCACTCCCAGTTTCGATGAGATGCGAACCTGGCCGCCGGACTGTTTGGCGAATCCGTATATCATCGATAGTCCCAAGCCGGTGCCCTGTCCCAACGGTTTCGTCGTGTAGAAGGGGTCGAATGCGCGCTGAATTACCTCATCCGTCATGCCCGTACCGGTGTCAGAAACTGAAAGAACAACATACTCGCCGGCCTTCATCTCGTGCTCGGCAGCCGCGGGCTGGTTCAATGTGGAATTGTCCGTCTCGATCGTAATCTTTCCTCCGTCGGGCATTGCGTCACGGGCATTGATGCAAAGGTTGAGCAGCGCGTTTTCAAGCTGGTTGGGATCCACCAGCGTGGCCCACAGTGATCTTCCCTCGACGATCTTGACTTCGATCGCGGGACCAACCGTGTTGTTTATCAGATCTTGCATCCCGGCAACGAGGCGGTTGATGTCCGTTGCCTTTGGGTCGAGAGTCTGCCGTCGTGAAAATGCCAGCAATCGATGAGTCAGTGCGGCTGCGCGATTTGCGGCGCCTCGCGCCATCGAGATATATCGATCGACATCCTTGTAGCGGGCCTGTGCGATGCGAATTTGCAAGAGCTCGAGGCTGCCGGAGATGCCCGTGAGCAGGTTGTTGAAGTCGTGCGCCAGACCGCCCGTCAACTGGCCGACTGCCTCCATCTTCTGGGACTGGCGCAGGGCGTCTTCGGCCTTGGCGAGTGCATCCTCTTGCCGGCGTTGCTCGGTGATATCTCGCGCGACGCAATACAGCAGCCCGTCCGCATTGACGGCCGTCCATGCGAGCACGCGATAGTCGCCGCTTCGAGTCCGCATGGTGTTCTCGAAGTTGAAGGTCTTCTCGGCTGCCGCAAGGCGGTCGAACTCCGCACGGAACGCCCGCACGTCGTCCGGGTGCTCAAGCCATTCCGAGGTCTTGCCCAGAATGTCGACGGAAGACCATCCAAGGATCCGCTCCCAAGCCGGATTTACGCTGATCCAGACGCCGTTGATGCTCGCGACACCCAGCATGTCTTGGCTGACCTGCCAGACCTGGTCCCGTTCCTGGGTGCGCTCCGCCACCCGAAGCTCCAGAGTCGAGTTCAAGGTCCGCAAAGCTTTCTCGGCAGCGTGCCGCTCGTTGACGTCGTGAAGAATTGCGGTCACGAACACGTGGCCGGCGCTGACCCAGCGGGAAGCCGACACCTCCAGATAGCTGCTAGAACCATTCGCCCGGCGAGCTACAAGTTCGACTGCTCGCGGAGGACTTGGATTGTCCAGAACCTCTCGCCAGAATTCGCCCCATCGGGTGGAGTCGTCGAACAGGGCGGAAAGAGGTCGACCGATCAATTCGTGTTTGGAAAAACCCAACTCGCGAAGAGCGGACGGATTGGCGAACTGAATTAGGCCTGACGCATCCGCGGTGAAGATGGCATCCGGCGCGCTTTCGACTACGGCGTCGTAACGCGCGTTCTGGCGCTCGCGGAGCACCCGCTCTCGATGAGCGGACGCTGTAACGTCAACGATTTGAACAACACAGCTTAGATCGGGCATGGTCCCGAGCGGCCGGACAGAAATGTTGTGAAGCATCTCCAGCCCGGCCCGCGTCCTGAGCGGCAACAGGTTACGGTTGAGCGTGTGTGTCAGAAAGCTCGATGAATTCAGCTCCAACGCCTCGGAGATCGAAGCAGCAAGGCGCGTGGAGAGTTTTCCCGGGAAGATCTCGGCGAGTGTCCTCTTATCGGCTTGCGGCGCCGTAACGCCACTGGCCGACGCAAGCCAATCGTTCCAGCCAATCACTCGCTGGTCGCGGTCAAGGACCGCGACGCCAGCGTCGAGCGCGTCGATCGCGGCAAGCAGCAGTTTCCGTTCAAGCTCGATCATTGAGTGATCCGCTCTAGCCGGTCGTCCGTTCGATGAATTCGTCGAGCAGGTGCGTTAGCGCGGTGAGGGAGGGAAGATCCATGATCATGGCGATGTAGCCACTAATATCGCGCTCACGAACGGCGAAGTCGATGTAGAGAAACATCACCACGTCACCTGCTTCGGGTGGCGGAGCGAGACTGAAGAACGTGGTCGCATTGCCTCGAAGGACCTCAGGCAAAGACATCTTCAGGCTTCGGTGCAGCATATTTGCGATGGTCGCAAGACAACTGTTGAGCAACACGTTGCCGGTCTCAGCCAACGCCTCCTGTTCCAACTCGATGATATCTTCCAGGGGAAGGTCGCCGCCGGTGATGGCCCTGACCAGCTCCAGACTCTTGGTTTCTGGAAATATCAGGAGAGCGCGGCCGGTAATATCACCCTCGAACACCTGGTGGACAGCAACGAGATTCTTGATTTCTCGTTCCGACAGAATTCCAATCGCCTCACCCCGACTGACCAGGGCCACGGTTGGTACGGACAAGTGCACCTGCGCACCCACCATCGCTCGCAAACTATTCGCGGCTTTGCTGACCCCGATGTTGACCAACTCGGTCAAGGCATCAAGCTGCAATTCCGAAAGCATCACGGGCGGCCTGGCTGTCATTTGTTCGCCGCCTGAAGCTGGGCAACTGCAGCTTCAAGAAATGTTCCCAAAGCATGCTGCGTGAGAGGCTTCTGCAAGAAGGTCGCTCCGATGGCGTTCGCCCGCGCGACAATCTCCTCCTGATGATTGGCAGAGACGATTGCAATCGGCATGGATGGATTGGCGGCCTTGAGCTCGGCAGCCAATTCCAGGCCATCACGTCCCGGCATGTTGAAATCCAGTAGCGCCATGTCGAACGAGTTGCGGCTTCCCATTGCCACCGCTTCGTCGGCCGTCGCCGCCTCGACACGGGTCCAGTCGGGATAGAGTGCGTTAAGAGCCTTGGCCGCGGACATCCGGGCCAGCTTGCTGTCGTCGACGATGAGAAGCTTGTAGGTCATTCTTATCCCGCAGGGCCTTTAGTAATAGTGATGGCATTATTCGGCTGTTTCGCATCTCTTGGTCGTCCAGGGAAGGCCGAGTTTGCCTCCCGGCCGCGTCGAAGTGCTGGGCCAACCATTGCCTTGAGGAAAGGGTTCTTCGGCACCCCTTCTGGAAGCCGGCCGGATGCCATGAGAACCTGGATGATGGCAGTGTGTGCATTAGTGCACTTAGTCCAGTCTACTGCAACGCTGGGGTTCTCCAGCAATCTCTGAATCAGCACATCAGCGTCCTCGACCGAACAGTCGCCAATCAACAGAACCTCGCCGATGTCGCCCTGCTTTATCGTCACTCGAACAACTCCTGAACGTCCAGCACAATCAGAACGCGACCATCACCAAGCAGGGTCGTTCCTGCCACACCCCGCATGTTTTTCAGTAAGCCATCCATTGGCTTGAGCATGACATCCATGCGCTCACCGAGCCTGTCGACCTCGATTCCACCGAGGTAGCCGGCTGACGATGTTACTACAATCCTGGCTTCCTCGGTTGCCGCTTGCGACCGGGGCAGACCAAGGCTTTCGGCCAGGTTTATCAATGGTATCGTCCTGTCGCGCAGCACGAACGCGCGGCCGCGGCCAACGGCGGCGAGATCCTTGCGAGGCACGCTCGCCGTCTCGACGACTGTATCCAGCGCAAACCCGAAGACCTGGCCGGCCGCTTCGGCGGTCATGACCTTGGTCACCATCACCGTAAAGGGCAAGGTCAGCCGTATTTTACTGCCTTGGCCGGGGTAGCTATCGACGCTGACGGTCCCTCCGATCCGCTCGACGGCCGCCTTGACGGAGTCCAAGCCGACACCGCGGCCGGACAATCCCGTCACCTCGGTTGAGGTGGAGAACCCCGGCGCAAAGATGAGCTGCATGATTTCGTTGTCACTCATTTCGCTCAATGACGCCTGCGGCAGCAAGTCGCGGTCTGCAGCAACCTCCCGGATGCGCCGGACATCGATGCCGCGCCCATCATCTTCGACTTCGACGATGACGTTCTCGAGTTGCCGCCGGGCTCGCAAGACGATGCTCGCGGACGGGGCTTTCCCGACCGCCTTACGGGTTGCTGGGTCCTCGCTGCCGTGGTCGATTGCATTGCGAATAATGTGAAGGAGCGGTTCGAACAGGCTCTCGACGATGGTGGCGTCTGCTTCGGTGGATTCACCTTCGGCGACAAACGTGACGGACTTTCCGATGCTCGCCGAGATTTCGCGGACCAGGCGCGGAAAGCGCTGAAAAACCTGCCGAAGCGGTAACACTCGGATCTGGAGGATGGAGCGCTGCAGCTCGCCGACGAGCCTGTCGAGGCGCGCTTGCTGTTGCCGCAGATCGGTCAAGAGTTCCTTTGGATCGACACCGTTCTGAACCAATGCCGCGATGTGGCCAAATGCATTCTTGGTCACGGTCAGCTCGCCCGTCAGATTGACCAAGGCGTCGATGCGCGAGGGATCGACCCGCATGACGCGGTTTGTCGGTGCTCGTGCACGGACTGCCGTGTTCCGATGCGGCGCACTCTCGACCCCGGTTGGACTATCGAGCATGCTTTGAATGGCCGCGATCAGGGTGGTCGCATCACCCTCGACCAGACACGTTTCCAGTAATGCGGCGATCCTGGCGGCCGCATCTAGCAGCCCCTCGTGCTGCAGGACGTTGATGGTGACCCTGCCGGCAGCGGCCAGCCGTCCCAACCGACCTTCCGTCCCCTTCTCATTCAACAGAAGGATTTGAGCTTGCAGCAGGGATTGCAGGTCCTGCCGCGGTTCGACCGCGCCGGCGTGCAATTCGACGATGTCGAGGACGCCGGGCGCGCCTTCGAACGCCGCGCGGACTAAATCTTTCGAGGCCCGCGAAACCGCGACGATCTCGAGCACACAGGAAAACGGATCGATATCATCGAGAAGTGTTCCGTCAGGCAAGGCAAGATCGACCACGACGACCTCAGGAACTCGCGCCAACCGCGCCAGAGGATCCTCGCCGCGGAAGAAGGTGTCGGCGTCGGGGCGAAAATGCAAGGCGACGCCAGCCGCCGGCATTTTGCTGCCGTGAATATTGCGCAAGATCTCGAACCAAGCCCCATCGGCGCTGGCACGCGGGCGGCCGGTGTCGGCATCGTAAGCCTTGCCGACGAACTTTTCGACAATGACATCGGCGGCATCATCTGCATTGGTCGGCGGTTCGCCGGTAGTTTCCATCTCATCGAGCCATCGGGCGATCTGATCGAGGCAACCAAGGCAATCGTCCACCAGCGTCGGCGATACTTCTCTTGTTTCATTCCGCACTTCCGACAGCGTTTCCTCTGCGGCGTGGAGCGCTCGTCCCATCGCCGCGAACTCCACAATCCCGGCGGCTCCCTTCAAGGTGTGAAATGCCCGGAACAGCGCGTCGATCGTCTCCTTGCCACCTTTTCCTTTCTCCAGTTCAAGCAGATCATTCGTGCCCTGCTCGACGAGTTCACGCGCCTCCAGCAGGAATTGCTCGACGAATTCGTTCATCGGGCAACTCCGGTGAGCAGATCGATGTAGTTGGCCAAGGCCTCTTGCGAAATCGGCTTCACGACATAGTAGTTGGCCCCCGCGCGCCGCGCGGCGGCGACGTCTTGCTCACCTGCTTCAGTGCTCGTCACCAATGCCGGGATCCCGGCGAGGGGAAGGTCCTTGGATCGCAGCGTGCTGAGAAACGTCATACCGTCCATTTGCGGCATGTTGACATCGACGATGACGACGTCGAAGGGGTGCATCAGCAGCTTCTCCAGGCCTTCAAGACCGTTCATGGCTTCATCGACCCGATAGCCGGCTTTCTCAAGCGCCTGGCGATAGTAGGCTCGCACCAGAGACGCGTCATCGATCACCAGGACGCTCTTCTTGCCGCCTGGTGTCATGGTTTCATCTCCCGGGGCCTGCGATAGACGATAGCGTCGGAGTACCGGCAGACCTCGAACAGCGGCGAAATTCGGCTCATGGATTCCGTATGTCCAAGGCAAATAAATGCACCCGGAAGGAGGTTATCATAGAGGTTTTCGGCAGCAACACGCCGCGATTCGTCGTCGAAATAGATCAGGACGTTCCGGCAGAAGATCACGTCGAATTGGCCCTGTGGGCGCGTCTGGCGGGTTTCAACGAGATTGACTCGGGAAAATTGCACGGATTGTCGGAGATCGTCGAGAATGAGCCAGCGCTCATCGTCGAGCTGCTCGAAATATCGTGCAACGAGATCAGGTGGCAGGCGCATCAGCGCGCGCTTCCCGAAGATGCCGGCGCTGGCCGCCCCGAGCACGCGTGTATCGATGTCGGAGCCCACGATCTCGATGTTGAAATTGTCGACCTCGGACCAGTTCTCAAGCAGCCAAATCGCAATCGAATATGGCTCCTCGCCGGTCGAGCATGGCGCCGACCATATCCGTATCGCGTCCCCGCGGCGCTTTTCCTGGATGCGCTCGCGCAGCAGGTCCTTGGTCAAGCATTCGAGTTGGTGATCCTCACGGTAAAAATACGTCTCGTTGACCGTGAAGGCGTTGATGATGTGTTCGACCTCGTCCCGGATTTCGCTGCGCAGAAAGGCAAAATACGCGGGAAAGCTGTCGATCGATGTCGCGGCCATGCGCTCGGCGATGCGTCGTTCGACGTAGTATCGTTTCGCTTCGGTAAACACCATTCCCGTCCGCCGATATAGAAACTCGGCGAGCCTGCGGAAATCGTCTTCTGTGACGATCGGGGTTTCAGCCACGGTTCGATGCTTGTGAGCCGATACGATCGCTGGCGACCTGGATCGCAAAACCGAGAAAGGGGTCGTCGGGAAAGCGTCCGGCGCATTCCGCCAGAAGCGGCAGCAGGTCGGGCCCACCGACCTCGGCCGCCACCTCGACGGCAGCGCCGCAGACGTTGGCCTGGCTTTCCGTCGCGAGAATGGGGCGCAGCAGCCGATTCGCCTCGCCGACCGGTTGATTGCGGACCAGTTCGCAGGCCAGTACGCGGACATCTGCGTCTTTGTCGGTCAGGAGTCCGGGAAGATGCGGTGCGGTTGCCTCGGGCATGGCGCGGAGCGCATCTAGTGCGCCGGCACGCAAGCTCGCATCGTCCGAATGCAGATAGGGCAACAACGCCGCAGCGCTTTCAGGTATCCGCGTGCGGGCGATACTCGTAAAAATCGCCTCTCTGACGCGCGGATCGGCCTCGCGGGAAAGAGCGTCGCTCAGAAGCGCAAGTCCGTTCGGCAGTTCGGCCGCCGCCCGTGCCGCAGTCCAGCGCTCATCGATGGAGCCGCCCGCCAGTGCTGCCGTCAATGTCGACGCATCGAGCCTGGGGGCTGCTGTCTCGCTGGAGCCTCGTCTGACCAGGGGCATCAGGGTACCAGCCTTTCGAGTTGGGCCGCGATATTCGGCAACGGAACGACAAAATCCGCTCCGCCCAATTTGACGAGTTCGCCGGGCATGCCCCAGACAACGGCCGTTTCCTCGGCTTCCGCAATTGTCTTTCCGCCCCTGCCCTGAAGAAGTGTCATGGCCTCCGCCCCATCGTTGCCCATGCCTGTCATGAGGATCCCGATCAACTGGCCGGCAGCCATATGGTTCATCGCGCTCCGGACTAGCCGGTCGGCGCTGGGGTGCCACGGATAGTCCAGCGCAGGCGCAGCCGTGACAACGAGCCCAGTGCCACGTTTCGAGACGACGATGTCTGCATCGCCTCGCCCGATATAGACAAAGCCAGGCTGCAGCGGCATTGGCTTGCGGACCTCGATGACGCTCAGTTCGCAGAGTCCGTCCAAACGTCTTGCCAGCGACCCGGTGAATTTGTCCGGCATGTGCTGGGCCACCAATATGGGCCACGGAAACGAGACCGGCAGGGCCGTTAAGAGGGCTTCCAGCGCCGGCGGCCCGCCGGTCGAGACGCCGACCAGGACCAGCCCGTCTCCGGAGGCGGCCGGCGTGTTCTTTGTCCGCGACCGGGAGGCGCCGGTAGCCCGATGCCCACCGATCTGGTGGCGAACGCGCTCCCTTAGCCGGAGGGATCGCTTAAGACGCGCTCCAGCGGCCTGGCGAACCTTAGCCAACAGCTCCGGCGCCATTTCGTCGATACGGAGCGAAACTGCGCCGGTGGGTTTGGCGACGAAATCTACAGCCCCGAGCCTGAGAGCTTCCAGGGTAGCGTCGGCCCCGTCCGCTGTCATGGATGAAACCATAATGACCGGGCAGGGGTGCTCGATCATGATGCGGTCGAGGCAGGTCAATCCGTCCATCTCGGGCATGTGCACGTCGAGAGTCACGACATCCGGAACGGACTCGGCGATCGAAGCCAATGCTTCCTTTCCGTTGCGCGCAAAGGTCACACGGAAGTCCGGCTGCTCGGCAAAAACCTTTCCGAACAATTTTCGCACCAATGCAGAATCGTCCACGACGAGGACGTTGATCACCGGCGTGGCCGCCCGGTCTCTTTCGGAGAAGCGGTCTTGTTGAAGGAATCCAGCAAGCCCCGCTCCGCCCGGCTCAGAAGCTCCGACGGATCCAGCAGCAGCAGCATTCTGCCGAACTCCTCAAGGTTGATGACGGAGCGGACCAGCCCAGCTGCCTCGCCCGTCAGGTCGGGTGCAGCCTTGACCGCTTCAGCCGAGCACCGCAAGACCTCCGTCACGCTATCGACGATGAGCCCCGCGCGATGCTCTTCGGTCCGCACGACGACGAGCCGGCGGCCGGCGGTGTTCTCGGCAGCCGGCATGTCGAACCGACGTCGCTGATCGACCACGGGAAGCACCACGCCGCGCAGATTGACGATGCCTTCCAGGAATTTGGGCGTCCTTGGCAACCGGGTGATCTGCTCTGGAACGCGGGCGACTTCATCGACGGCTTCGATTGGAAGCGCAAACTCGTCCTCGTTCAATTTGAATGCCAGGAAACGGAGTTCTCGCGTACCGCTTTCGCCGATACGGACGGTCGGCGAATCCGTCGCGCGATCGGTACGGGTCAATTTCTGCATGACGTCTTCCCGAAAAAGGCGCTCCGGAACCAGGATAGAAACCAATCGCGCTTTGCTGGCTCGATAGATTTCCGCGATTTGCGTTTCCCCACCGGCGCGTGCGCTCAAGATCGGTGGAGCCTTCTCGACGAGCGAAGGATCGACGGCAATAAGCGATCTCGTCCCATCGGCGACCAATCCAACCGAGGTGTCGCCGACCCGTGTGACAACGACCTTGTTGCGAGCCAGCGATGCGGCCGGTAATCCCAATAGGATCCTGAGAGATAGAAGCGGAAGCAACGTATCGCGGTATGGCATCACGCCCAGGACGACCTCCTCGGTGCCCGGCAGATGAGTCAGATGATCAGGTAGGGGAACGATCTCTCGGACCGCTTGCAAATCCAGTCCATATTCCTGATCTGCAACGTCGAGCGTGAGCAATCGCCGGCGGTCGTCAATAGCGGCATGCGCATCATCGACTTTCGCCGCCAGGGCGACCGAGGTTCGTTTCGCTTGGGTTTGCGGAAATGAACGCGTGAGAAGCGCGTCGAGATCCAATATCTTCGCAATCTGGTCGCCGCACTGAAATACGCCGCGCAATTCCTCTCCGGCCAAGGTTGCCAGCTCTGCGTCCTCGCGCCTGATCTCGGACTCCGGCACCGTCACCAATGCGGCGACCTCGTCGACCGCTACCGCGACCGGCGCAGCTCCATCGAGCACGATCAGCCTTGACGTCGACGTCGAGTCGGTCTCGACGCGACCAAGCAGTGCGCGCACGCTCGCGACTGGCATCACCACGCCACGCAGATTGGCGAGGCCAAGCAGGCTCTTCGGCGCTTGGGGAACCCGTGCAAGGGGCGTGGTGCGAATGACCTCCGCGACCCGACCCGCAGGCAGCGCATAGAGCCGCTCTTCCGACCTGAAGGTCAGATAACGTTGGCCGCTGCTGCCCTGGCCTGGATTAGCCATGCTGCTTTTTCAGTTCGTCCGACAGGGAGGCTATCTCTTCGATCGCGGCCGCGAGGTCGTCGGCGCCGTGGGCTTGCTCCGCCGACGCAGTCGCAGCCTGACGCGAGGCCGAATTGGCTTCTTCTGCCGCCGCCGCTATCTGTCGGGCGGCGGCGGCGGTTTGCCCCGCCGCAATCAGAATCGCCTCCGCCCCGTGTCCAATCGTCTGATAGGCGGCGCTCAGCGATGCGACATCCGTATTCATGTTGTCCAGGGCTTTGATGACCGCGCGGTTGTTCTGGACTTCGAGTTCTGCTGCACTGACGAGATGCTCAAGGTCTCGCCGCAAAACGGATATCTGATCAAGAATGCTGCGCACACTGTCCTTGACACGCTCGAGGCTCTCCGAAGCCTCGCGGGCCAAACCGCGAATATCGTTCGATACTAGAGCAAAACCGCGACCGGCATCGCCGGCGCGGGCCGCCTCGACTGCACCGCTAACCGCCAACATGCTGGTCTGGATCGTCACTAGCGCAATCGAATCGACGATCTTCTCGATCTTTCGTCCGACGGATTCAAGATGAACAATCGTGGTCAGAGCGCTGCGCGTCTTGTCAAGCGCTTCACCCACGCCGGCGATCAGGTCGCGGACTGCGGTTCGGCTCCTGACAAGAACGCTCTCCATCGCTGCAACGCGCTCGCTCGCCAGCCGACTCCGGTCCTGCGCAATCCGCGCGCTCTTTTCGATTTGGGCCAAAGCCGCCGAGGTCTGTTGCGCGGCCGCTGCTTGTTGGGTCGATCCCTTGTTGATCTGTTCGACTGCGGCCGAGATTTGACTGGCCGCGCTCGAAAGTTCTTGGATCGTGGCGGAAAGCTGCTCTGCAGCGCTGGCGATCTGCTCAGGCGCCGATCCCTCGGCCGAACCTGAACGCAGCTGTTCCGCAAGCACGGCGAGACTTTGCGCGGCCTTTTGCCCTTGATCCAGCGACGCCGACTGCTGCCGAATAGCCGATCGTGCTTCGTTAGCCGCTGAGGACTGCTCTTCGGCCGCGCCGGCGACGAGTTCGGCTCCCTTCTGCGCCTCGACGATGGCGCGCTCAGCTTCGAGAGACGTGGTCAGCGTGTCCTGAGACCCCTCGGCCAGCGCCGCCATGTCCTTGCGAACGGCCGCAAGCTCCTCCGCCATAAGCGAACCGGCCTTGGACTGGGCTATCGCCATGGTGGCCGCAGCGTTGATGGCCTCCACCGCGCCGCGGACATTCGAAGTGATCTCTTCGGCCAGGCCCTGTACTTCCAGGGCGCTCTTGTCGGAAACCTCCGCGAGCGCCCGAACCTCCTCGGCGACGACAGCGAAGCCTCGACCATGATCACCCGCGCGCGCAGCCTCGATCGCCGCATTCAAGGCAAGGAGATTGGTCTGATCGGAGATTTTGCTTACCGTGCCGGTGATCGAACTGACGTCTTGCGCGCGACGTTCCAGCTCGCCGATGGTCTTTCCGGTCGCGATCTGCCGTTCCGCGTTCTTCTCGATGGCCTGGACCGAGGTGGAAATCTGCGTGCTGGCCTCCGCGAACAGCACCTGGGTCGCGTCGGTCAGCCGGCGGGAGCTTTCCGCCTCGCGGCGAGCAACGGCAAGATTTTCCGAAACGTTCTTGATCGCTTCGAGCTGTTCCTGGGTCGCGCCCGCGGCCTCTTCCGCACCCGCGGAAATCTGCTCCATCGACTGGCCGAGCTCTTCGGCTGCCGCCGCGGCCTCGGTCAAGCCACTCGCCAACTCCTCCGTGGCCGCCGCTATCCGCTCCGAGACTTTATCTTTTTTCGAGCCCTTGGAGACCGTGGACGATGTCGCGGGCTTCGCCGGCGCGCGCTCCGCTTTGGCGCCGTTTCCGGGCAACGCCCGCTTTGCAGCGGCGGGGGCAATTTTGGTTGTCTTCACAAGGGGCATAGCTCTCTCAGGCGGCCGGGCGGTGGGAACCAACAGTAGCATTCTTCGGGCGTCTAATCGCCGTTGTCCATGATCTTGTTCGAAGCAGGGAAGATGTCAGCCTCGGCTGTTGCACAAGATGATTTAGGGATCCACCCCGATTCTCCGGAGCTTCCGCGCGATTTCGCGGAACGGAAGAGGATCGCCCGGCTCCTTGGCAGGCGCTCCTGGACGACCTGCGTGCCGACGGCGGCAATCGGCCCCTTTGCGTCCCGACGACTGTAGTGGCCGGGCCAAATTTCCCAGCACTTACGGAGGGAGCTGCCGGCGCTCCAGCCGGACGGTCGAGATCCAGACGCTGGAAGCGGTCCGGCTGTACGACCGGGACGCCCTTTGGAAGGACTTCGGCCACCGCCTGTTCGACGACACCTGCACGCGGGGGACCGGTCGTCACGATGAGGATGGCTGCTGACCGCCGTCGAGGAGGCGCCGGCGACGGCGCCGAAGCACCCGACGCCGCTCTCCAGAGGCGGCCGCAAGGCGCTGCGGAAGGAACCGATTCCGGCGGAGCGGCCCGGTCTACTTGCCTCCGAGCCCCCTGACCGCGGCCGTCTCTCCAACCTCGAAAAGCGCCATGTCAGGATCTCTATGCCAACGTATTATTTCCACGTTCATCACGGCCAAACCGAACTGAACCGAAAGGGCGAGGAGTTGCCCGACAATCATGCGGCTTGGCGGGAGGCGACGGTGACCGCCCGACAGATTCTGCAAGGACTCGACGGTAAGCTGCGTCCGCAGGAGGACTGGAGCATGGAGGTCGTCGACGAGTTTCAGAACCCGCTCTACGCCCTGCGCATCAGTGCCGAGAAGCCGAAGTGGCGAAGCTCGTGATCGCAGCGGCGATCGTTTCTTGCGGCGCTCATCGCGTTTTCGGTGTGGGTGATCGCGCTATGACCTTCGAGACGTCGGATTCCTCAAGACCGTTCGCCTGCTGACCTTCGCATGGCATGCCCGGCACGCATGGGACCAGAGGGCACGTCGATCTGCTGTTAAAGTCCTGGGCTGCGGTTGGATGTTGGGCCGCCGAATTGCGCAACCCGCGGGGCATCGCCAACCGCAAGTCCTCACATTTGAACGGAGGGCCCGTTTCCATCGACGAGCATCCGACGACCGGACTGATGGGGCGCTGGTCGGGTGCGCGTTGTAGGAACTCGCGCCGCTTTGGCCAGTTTTCATTCAGGCGTATGAGAGTGAGAAGGCAGAATGCATCGGCGCACGATCGAGAAGTCGGAAATCGTTCAGCCCGAGCGTTTGCCGTTCCTGAGATGCTCGGCGATCATCGCCATTCCCGCGCGAAACGAAGCCGAGCGAATCCCGCGCTGTCTGGCGGCGCTTGCCGTTCAACGCGATCGGTTGGGCGCGCCCATCGCACCCGGTCGTTTTGGGGTCTTGCTGCTAGTCAATAATGCGACCGACGGCACGGCCGACATTGCGCGCAAGCTCATGCCCGACTTGCCCTATCCCTTGGAGGTCTTGGAGGTCTCCCTGGTTGGAAATGCCACCGCAGGCGGCGCCAGACGCCGGGCAATGCAGGAAGCCGCACAGCAGCTCGGTGAAAACGCCGCCAACGCCGTCTTGTTGACGACCGACGCCGACAGTTTGGTGACGCCAACCTGGTTCAGCGACAACCTGTCCCAGCTCAACGCCGGCGCGGACTGCGTTGCCGGTTACATCGATGCCGAGCCCGCTGAGATCGTGTCGCATGGGGCGCCATTTCTGGCGCGGGGCCGCCTTGAAGATACCTATTTGCGTCTGATTGCCGAGATTTACGCACGGTGCGATCCGCGGCCTCACGATCCATGGCCAAACCACCGCGTTTCCTCTGGCGCAAGCCTGGCGGTCAAACTCGCAGCCTATGAAGCCGTCGGCGGAATGCCCGATAAGGCCCTGGGCGAGGACGCCGCCTTCACGACGCTTCTCGACGAAAAGGGCTTCAGGGTTCGTCATCCACTCGACGTTTCAGTGCTCACGTCATGCCGATTGGATGGTCGAGCCACGGGCGGGGCGGCCGACACCATGCGTTACCGAAGAGATACGCCTGATGCCCCGTGCGACGACGATCTCGAACCGGCGATCAAGACCCTTCTCCGCGCCAGCCTGCGGGGCTTCTTGAGAAAAGCCTATCAAGAGAACGACGTTGAAACAGGATTGTCGCGCCTTCTCAAACGGGACCGATTGGATAGCGTAGCTTCCTTGCCGTTCTTTGAGGTATGGCGGGAAATCGAAGTCCGACATCCAAATCTTCAAAGGCGGTCGCCCCTACGTCCCTCCGAGCTTCCGCGGCAAATTGCCGCCGCGAATTTTATTCTTCGTCATTTGCGACTGAACTCGAGAAGGACAGGCGTTCCAGAAGATAAATACCCTCATGCAATATCGCATGCGTTGGTCGACGCTTAGCCACCGCTTTTGCGAACAGCTCGCTGGCTTGATGGCCGGTGAGGGGATAGTCGGTCTCTCCCAACCAATGGCACAAGATCATTTCTCCACCACCCTTTAGAGCCTCCAGGCATTTCTCGGCAAGCCGTCGCAGATCATCTTCAGCAAAGTAGTAGAGGACCTCGGAGAGCACGATGAGATCGAAGACGCCGACCGGGAAGTCGTCGGGGAGGAACGCGGTCTCAAACCGGACATTCGGTAGATTTTGCCGAGATGCTTCAGCAATTGCGGTGATCGAAGCGTCTAAGGCAACAAGCTGATCGCAGCGCTGCGCGAGCGACGCGGAAAGAATCCCGATGGCGCACCCGACCTCAAGGCCGTTTTGGTATCGCGGCTTCGTCAAGGCGGCGACCGTAGCTTCGTATTTTTCCCGCTCATATGAGCTTGTTCGGAAGTGCCAGGGATCTATGTCGGCTTGGTACCTGGCCTCAAAATACGACGGTGGCAGCGTCTTCGCGGTGCTCATTACAGCGGGACTTCGATATAGTATTCGAAAGGTCGCATGAACGGTGCGAGTGTCTCGTCTGTGAAGCGAAAGCCCTCCGAGTCGTCGTCGATCAGGTCCGTCATTTGGGACGCATGCGCTGCGATCGCAGCGCGCTTTTTAGGAAGCACGCCTTCGATGGCCAGGCGAACACCCTTCGGAGCCGGGGCTGAAACAACTTGCGAGGGAGGAAGGTGCCATCCCCAAACTGGATACGACCATAACGTCAACGCAGAATGCCGCCTTCGTAGCTTTTTCGCGAGCTTGGCAGCCGCTTGATGGTCGCAGTGCGGATCATGCTCCCAGGTGACAAACAGAGTGCTCGCTCGGGCCGACGCGAGGATCGCGCTGACGCGATCGGCAGCTTGTTCGAAATCGGGACCTTCGAAGGGGGCCGCGGCATCCGGTAATCCAAGTTCGAATAGCTGATCGGAGCAAACGCCGAGGATGCGCGCGGCACTGGCAAGCTCCGACCGCCGGGTCGCGATCAAGCGATCGCGAGGATAGGTTTCTGAGCTGGGATGCGATTTCGAGCCGTCGGTCAAAAGGATGATCGAAACGTGCTGGGCATGAAGTCTCGCCAAAGCAATAAGGCCACCGGTGCCGAGACTTTCGTCGTCCGGATGAGGTGACAGAACCGCGAAAGGTTCGCCGCGGGTCAGTTCGCTCCAATCCTTGACGGGCAGACCGTCGACCAGATGTAAGTACTCGTCCGCGTTCAAAGAGGAGCTCCGGTGGAGAATTCGCCGGCCAGGACAGCGCGCGCGGCGTCGCTCATCGCCATATCCGGGACAGGCTGGCGGAGGTAGGTAGCAAGATCCCGGCAGATTCGTTCGATCGGATTTGGACGCATAAAACCCGAGAGACCCGTGCCTCGCTGCACGCATTCCATGACGTCGAGCGCAGCGCGCTCAGTCACCATGCGTGTAAAATTGGTAAAGGCGACGATGGCAGCAGACTTGAGGTTCTCGTCTGCGAACTGGCGCGCAGCTTCCTCGACCCAGAACGAAGTGGTTCGGCAAGCAGCTGTGCAATGCGCCACCCGCTCGAGCTGATAGGGGTCGCTCTCTCGGGACCGCGCCCGCAATTGCGTGCAATACAGTTCCGTCAGTTGCTCCATGGCGCCGAGCTGTGCGGCACAAAACCGCCAAGCGCCGCCGGAGAAAAATGGTTGACGCATGTAGTCTCCGGCGCGGCCGATTTGCTCGGACGGCCCTACGATCACCCCGGTGAGGTCGATTGTGCCGCTGGCACTCGCTTTCATCCCCAATGGCGTCCACGAGCTCATGTCAGCCCGCTTACCTGCTTCGAGGTTTAGCAAATAGAGAACATGCCCGTCGGGGCTTCCAATTGTGACCAAGGGACGCGCGATCATGCCGGCGCCGGAAGCCAGGATCTTTTTTCCTTCAAGCCGCCACGAGGCGCTGTCTCCCAGCCGGCGCAAACCGTGAGCGTCTTCCGCGCCCCAAACACCGGACAACCCGCCTTGTTTCACGCTCCCGGCAAGTGACTCGATTTGAGGCCGGGTCCCATACCGCGACACGAGCATGACCGCGTTGACATGACCTTCGAAAAGTCTGGCAACTGCCAAGTCGCCACCGCCGATCAACCGTAGAATGGCGCAAAGTGTGGTCTGCTGGTTGGGATCGCTGAGACCAATACCTCCGAAATCCGGGCTGAAGGGAGCCATCGAGAGCCCGGTCTCAAAAAGCGCCGACCAGACGGCCTGGTCGATCGACCCTGTCGCATCGGCACGGCTCGCCGCGTCGCCTGCAATATGAGCGAATTCTTTGGCTCGCTGAAGCAACTGCAGATTTTGCGCGGGCGCTAGAATGGTCGACCTCGGTTGGGTTCAGTGACAACTAAGGCATAAGCCGGCGCAGGCGGTTCCGTTCCTAAGCTTAGGAACTCCCCTCCGACCGTGGCCTTGTCATCGAAGTAACCAAGGAGACGAACGTGGCCGATATTGAAATGCGGTCCGATCCTTTCCGGCGGAACATTTGGTGGATTTACTGGACCGAGCGTGAAGAAATCGTGGGGCGGATTGATCAGGATCCGGGCGGACGATGCGTTGTCACGCCCCAAGGTCCGCATTGGAGCCCGATGAAAAGTATAGGCCGCTCGTTTGACAGCCCATCGCGTGCACTGCGCGAGGTCAAATCGTATTTCGCACGGCGTTGATCGGGCCGCGGCTTTAAGATGTTGGTCGACGACCGATGAAGATGGGCTCCCCCGGGAGATGGTCTGATGTCCTGGCATCCGACAGAAAAAGCATTTTGCCGGCGTTCTTAATCCTCTACGCCGCCTCTACTTGGCTTACGGAACGCAATCGGCCTATTTGCCGAGTGATGCCTACGAGAATTGTCGATCAGCTTGATGTGGTCAGAGGCGGCTGTAGCCGAAGTCATCGTGTTCTTCTGGTTGGCCCTTGGCTGATTGCGCGGCTCGGTGTTGCTGGAGCGGCTGCCCTTTCCGCAAGTGCTGCCCTGCTGCGTTGGCGCGTCATGGCAAGTACGAGCGAAATGCCCGCTTTAATAGGTGCCCTAATCCACTGCGTGCCGATCAACTATCCGGCCCCGGAAGAGCGCAACCGGGACGGAATCGTGACACGGATAAGCTTATCGTTGCGTGGTGGTTCGCGAGGGCTGCCGAGCGCTTGGCCGGTCCTCGGCGCTGGAGCAACAGGGCGGCTTGCCGGCCATGCCCGCTGGCAATGGTTCCCCCGCCGCCGCGCTGCTTGCCCTGCTGAGATCCTCGCGGCCGACAACAAAACAATGAGAGCCAATGTTCCCTGAACACTAATGGACCAAGAAAACGTACAGGAGAGCAGCAGCCACCAATACTCCCAAAACGGTGTTGGCATTGGGCGGCATGTTTTGGATCCACTGCGCGCGCGGGCCGTGCTTGATAATGATTGAAGCCGCGCGATACACAAACCGGCTAGAGACAGACCGTTCCTCCGCGCCAGGGCAACTGGCATGAAGCGGCTGCCCGGTTTGGGGCTCAAAGGAAGATGCAGCGCGTTCATTTGGTTCGTGTAATGCGACAGCGGTAAGCACCCAATCTCATTCGGTGTGCGCTGGGGGACGAGCACGAAGTGGTTCGTCCGGCGTGCTATCGAGGCGGGGTGATCGATTTCTCAATCTGGCGTGCGGCTCTGAAATCATCGAGATGATCGACCGTTGGCGCAATCGTCGCTTGCTTGGTGAGCAGCAGATAAATTCGACCGACCACCCGCTGAACGCGCTTCGCTTTGCCTAATGGCATCCGACGAGCTTTGCAAATAGCCCGAGCAGCGTAGGCGTGCAGGTAGTCGACAACGTCGGACATCGTAGCCTCCGCGCGGTCAACCGGACTGATCGGCGTCAGTTCCTGCGATGTGAGGACGCATGCTCAACCACTGGTACGCACCACCCGCGTCGCCTCAATCAGCTCTGGCCGGAGGATGAGAATTCCAACCACTGCGAAGAGCAGGAGTACAGCCGAGGCCATGAGGGCAATCCATGCGCGATCCATGAGCGCCAATCCGACCGCCACGACTGCGTTCCTAACGCGAGTTGGGCGACGAGCAGGTGTCCGCCGACCAAGCAGGCCTATGCTTGAGATGATCGTCAGACCCTGTTCCGATGTCGAAAAGATGCTCCTGACTGTGACGCGGCAGATCGGCCCGGACACGCAGTGCAGCAGGCGATGACCGGCGCAAACCGTGTCGCAATGCCGGCGGACCGCTAGAAGAACAGCTCCGGTTAAACTCGTTGAAGCCGTCAACGCGCAAAATCAGGGAGATCCAACCAGTGGCGTCTGCGCAAGGCGCTTTCGGGTGGTGGATTCTTGCCCGATATCGGGCTTTATTGCCTTAATGCGGCGCGAGCGACTTTGGGGGAGGAGCCCGTTGAAATCCGGGCCCAACTAAGCTCCAGGCCCAATGATCCGCGCTTTCGGGAAGTCGAAGAGAGCGTGGTGTGGACAATTTCCATCGGGCGCTCTCGCGGCGCTGTCGACCAGCCACGGGACGCATCGAGCTTCGCGCATGGCCGTCCACATGGATGAAGCGTCACTCATACTCGACCATGCGTTTCCCTATCATGGGCAACGCCTTTCCCTCGTGCGAGCCCGGGACGGTCTTGAAACGGAGACGATCATAGACGTCCCCGCGAAAGACCAGTTCGCTCTCGAGATCGATCAAGTGCGACCGACGGTATCGGCAACCGGATTTCATCGGGGCCGGCACGCAGATATCCAGGCGCAGCGGGCATCTTTGTCGATGAAGTCTCGAACCGTCCTGCCAGGAGCTGGCGATAGGCGGTGACATAGTCCCTCGCCATGCGCTCAGCCGTAAACCGGTACTCGAACTGCTGGCGAATGGCGAGACGATCGAGACGCACTGCGTCTCTGACTGCCGCCACGGCCTGGTCTGCGTTGCGAACGACAAAGCCTGAAATTCCGTGATCGATGACCTCAGGCACCGATCCATGATCGAACGCGATCACCGGCGTGCCGCATGACATGGCCTCGATCATCACAAGGCCGAATGGCTCCGGCCAGCAGATCGGGAACAGTAAGGCCACCGCGTTACCGAGGAAGTCCGCCTTCTGTTGCTCGTTGATCTCGCCGACGAACTCGACATTAGAGTGGGCCGATATCAAGGGTTCGATGACTTGCGTCCAATACTGGCGGTCTGCTGCGTCGATCTTGGCAGCTATTTTCAGGGGGAGACCGGCCTTCACCGCAATCTCGATGGCCTTCTCGGGCCCTTTCTCGGGTGAAATCCGCCCCAGGAATGCCAGATAGTCGCCGCTCGGAGCGTCCCGATAGGGGAGTAGATCTCGCGGCAGTCCGTGCAGCACGGTTCCAAGCCAATTCACGGGCGGCATCGGTCGACGTTGTGATTCCGAGATCGATACAAGCGGGAGTTCGGGAAACGCCGAGTAGAAGGGCAGCAAATCCGGCAGGTCGAGACGACCATGCAGTGTCGTCAGGATGCGTCCGGGATGGGAGCGCACGATCGGATAGTGCAAATGGTCGATGTGAAAATGCAAAACATCGAAGTCGCGCATCCGCCGGCGAACCTCGTCGATCATCATGATGTGATAGGGCACCATGTCCTTCACCGAGGGATCGAGCCGTAATGCCTGCTTTGCGCAAGGGACCAGAGTTGCATTCGTGAGCGAGTCGCCGCTTGCGAACAAGGTGACATCGTGACCTTGGCGTACGAGCTCTTCCGTCAGAAACGACACGATGCGCTCTGTGCCGCCGTAAAGCTTAGGAGGACAACTTTCGGCGAGCGGAGCGATCTGCGCGATTTTCATGGATGCCCCCAGATAGTCAGATCAAATTGATGCTTTGTAGAGTGCTGCGTAGGCCCTTGCAGAATCAGACCAATTGAATGCCTGCGCCATCGCGGCATGGCGCATCTGATCAAGACGATCTTTCATGCCGAAGGTCGAGAAGGCGCGACACAGGCTGCCGAGAAACCCGGGTGCCGAGGGCTGGTCGAACAGGAAGCCCGTCTCGCCGTCGACAATGGTCTCGGCGAGTCCTCCGGTCCGATGACCAATGGGAAGCGACCCGAAGCGTTGGGCATACATTTGGCTCAGGCCGCAAGGTTCGAACCGGGACGGCATAAGTGTGAAGTCGCTGCCGGCGAAGATACGTCGCGCTTCAGCGTCGTCGAAACCGATTTTAACCGCGACCGATTGCGGGTTCAGCGCTTGAGCCTGAAGCAGAGCATCTTCAAAACGCGCTTCACCCTTGCCGGTGACGACGATCTGACCACCCGCTTCGACGATCGTTTTTGCGCTTTCGATGACGAGGTCCACGCCTTTCTGGTGGACCAGTCGCGCCACGAGCGCAAACAGCGGGCCGCGAGAGACGGCCAGGCCGAATTGGTCGCGCACGTGATCGGCATTCACAGCCCGTTCGGTCCAGTCGCCGGCGCCAAACGTCCGGCTCAATGAAACGCAGGTTCGCGGATCCCAGCTTTCGTCGATGCCATTGAGGATGCCAGACAGTTCATTGCGCTCGGCACGCGCTCGCAGCACGCCCTCGAGCCCACAACCGAACTCCGCGGTGGTAATTTCCCTGGCATAGGTCTGGCTGACGGTCGTCAGATGGGATGCGTAAACCAGGCCGCTCTTGATGAAGGAGAGGCGGTTGTAGAACTCGACGCCGTCGACGCGAAAGCTTGCTTCGGGAATCCCCAGTTGAGCCATCGCGCCTCGGTCGAAGACGCCTTGGTAGGCAAGATTATGGATCGTGAAAACGGTGGGGACTTTGGCATACAACCATTCGAGATAGCCGGGAATGAGCGCACACTGCCAATCGTTCGCATGAACCAGATCGGCCGACCATGTCCCGTCGACGGATCCGCGGGCGAGCTGGGCGGCTGCATAGGAAAACGTGGCAAACCGAACGTGGTTGTCCTGCCAGTCGGTGCCCTGCGCGTCGCCGTATGGCCCTCCAGCCCGTTCATATAGAGCTGGGCAAAGAACTGCGTAGTAGGCCAAGCCGTCCGGGGCATGCCCGAGCCCAATCTCGAACGCCGGTAAGCCCGCAAACGGCGCGCAACGCCCGACCACGATGAGATCGGGCAGCCCTCGAAGAACGGAGGGATACCCGGGAATGATGACCCTGATATCGGAGAATTCGCGGAGCGCCCGGGGGAGGGCGGCTGAGACGGCGGCAAGGCCGCCCACCTGTACAAAATCGGAAGCCTCGGGGGTGGCAAACAGTATTCTCATGCGCGCCCACCCACGAACGAAAGCCGGCCGCCTTGACGAACCATATTGAAGTTCCCGTGGCTCTTCGCCATCGAAAAGCCCAGGTCTCAATTCCGCATCGCACCAAAGGTTCCTAGGATTACCCATCCTCTCTTGCGTGATCATTCAGTGTTCAAAAGTGCACGCAGCGTGAGCCATTGTGGCGACGTCGGCAGTCGCCGCCAGCATCGGCGCTCTGTCGCCGCTTTAATCGAGCGGCGTTTCGCTGATGTCCAGGAGCGCTCCAAGCCCTTGGCGCAGGCGGCGTGTAGCCTGGGCTTCCGAAGCCAGTCCAAGGGCGAGCAACGATCGACCTGTGACGGCGTAGACATGACCAAATTCGAATGTCGGCAGCTGGGCCTCGGGCTGGTTCGTATCAATCAGGCCTAACCAGGAGCTGCCTTCGGGCACGGCCGGCAACGTAAAATTCACCACATCGTAGTGCGCGTTGTAGATCAGAAGCATCGTCGCATCCGAACCGCGACGTTTGATCCCTGTTTCTTGCGCGCGGCCGTCGAGGAGCATCCCGAGGCACTTGGCGTTTCCATCTTGCCACTGGTCGGTGGTCATTTCCTCGCCGGATGGCGACAGCCAAGTGACATCGTTGACGTCGAGCTCCTCATTGCGTGACCCTACCAGGAAACGGCTGCGATAAAGGATCGGGAACGCCTTGCGCAAAGCGATCAGCTTGCGGACAAACTCGCGCAGGGACCGTCCCCTGGAGGATATTCCCATCCAGTTCAGCCACGTCGTCTCATTGTCTTGGGCATAGGCATTGTTGTTGCCCGCCTGGGTATGGCCGAACTCGTCTCCCGCCAGAAGCATCGGCGTGCCGTGCGAGAGCAGCATTGTCGCCAGCAGATTGCGCTTTTGCCGCTCGCGCA
>Ga0065165_1001120_pt1 | contig 31622 bp, 24 predicted proteins | sample AraplaMF_Cvi_mMF_FD_63813 | JGI IMG/M metagenome (GOLD analysis project Ga0065165, IMG submission 63813) | Arabidopsis root microbial communities from the University of North Carolina, USA - plate scrape MF_Cvi_mMF (version 2) (version 3) | ecosystem: Host-associated > Plants > Roots >... | reverse complement strand
TTTAATCCGTTCTCTATGATGAAAATGCATTCTTTTATCCCTTTATAAAGGGATAAAAGAATGCATTTTCATCATAGAGAACGGATTAAAAAGGTACGTATACGACTTTCTTTGTTTCGAAGAATTCTTCTTTGAAGTAGTCAGGAAGTTCGTAGAGCTGGTAGAGGCGCTTGAGTTCGCCGAGTTCTTCTTCGAGGTCGCCGCCTTTCAGGTAGAGAATGCCGTTGTCGAGCGGGTGGACTGATTTTTCTTTTACTTTCTGGTTGATCCAACCGTAGAATTCTTTGATGCGGGTAACGGCGCGACTTACGATGAAGTCGAATTCGCCTTTTACCTGTTCGGCGCGGATTTGTTCGGCGCGTACGTTTTTAAGGCCCACACCTTCGGCTACACCTTTTACTACGGTTATTTTTTTGCCGATGGAATCGACGAGGTAAAACTGTGTTTCGGGAAAGAGGATGGCCAGGGGTATACCGGGAAAGCCACCGCCGGTGCCGACGTCGAGTATGGAGGCGCCGGGCTTAAACTGCATAACTTTAGCAATGCCGAGGGAATGCAGTACGTGGTTGACATACAGGTTATCGATGTCCTTGCGCGAGATGACATTAATTTTGTCATTCCAGTCTTTGTATAAAGCATATAGCTTTTCGAACTGGCTGACCTGTTTGGGGGTGATATCCGGGAAGTAGTGTTTAATGATCCCGGCGTTATATAAGGGTGATGTGGTATCGGACACGTGTATAGAGACCTTCTGGAAATATAATTAGATATGATCGCGCTTGTTCTTGACCATTTCGAACATGAGTTCGCGGGCGCGGTGCAGTTGCGCCTTTACAGTACCGAGGGGTGCATCGAGTTCTTCGGCGATCTCTTCGTATGAGAGTTCGTGGAAGTAGCGGAGGCGTACCAGCTTCTGGTATTTGGAGGGCAGTTTGTCTACGAAGACCTGTATGAGCTCGGCTTTCTGCAGCTTGATTGCTTCTTCCTGAGGGTCAAGGTTTTCGTCTTCGACATCGATGGATACGGCCTGGCCGTCGTCGTCAGTAAAGGTGTTATCGATGCTCAGGGTATTGAGCTTCTTTTTACGGATGAAGTCGATGGTATTGTTTGTAGCAATACGGAATAGCCACGTACTGAACGTAAAGTCTTTTTTGAAACGGTGCAGGCTCCGGAAAGCTTTTGCGAACGATTCGATAGTAAGATCCTCTGCATCGTCTACGTTACGTACCATCTTGAGGATCATGTGGTAAACTGGTCGCTTATAGCGCTGTAGGAGTTTTGCAAAGGCGTTATCATCTCCGCCAACCGCCATATCGATGAGGCGGAAATCCTCCATGGCTTTGGACGAAAACCTGTTATCTTCTTCTTCTAGTTCTTCCATCGTACTTTTTTTGTCACTAACGCTACGAGGCCCGTTGAAAGATAATAAAATGAATATATAAAATCTAAAAACGGCACAGCCCAGACCTCAAACCTATGCCCAAAGCGTTTAACGGCAATATGGGTGGTAATGGTTAGCAAAATTATACGAAGTATGATTAAACCTACGATTGCGTACAGGTAATTCGAGAAAATAGCCAGTGGAATGCCCGCAAACCAGGTGAGCAGGCCGGTGATGACGAAGAGTGCGAGCAGGAAACGGTGCTTGAAACGATAGCGTTTGCCTACGGACAGGTGGCGGAGTTTCTGGCGGAAAAAGCTTTTGAGGGTGCGTTTTGGTATTGAATATACGAGTGTGTCTTCACCAAGTGCTACTACGGTTTCTTTGCCGCGGGCGTGCTGGTTTACGAACAGGTCGTCGTCGCCACCGGTTACATTGAGGAAGTTATTGAAGCCTTTTACGTCGAGAAAAAGTGATTTGCGGTAGGCCAGGTTTCGGCCCACGCCCATGTAGGGGTTACCCAGCAATGCAAACGAGATGTATTGCACGGCGGTCATGACCGATTCGAACCGGATGAATGCATTGAGGAAACCAGGCTCGCGGTAGTAGGGTGAGTAGCTGATGACGAATTTCTTGTCTGCCTCAAAACCAGTGCTCATGGTACGGATCCATTGGTTGTTTTGGGGCTGGCAGTCGGCGTCGGTCAGCAGGATCCATTCGTGCTGGGCGGCCTTGATGCCCAGGGTGATTCCGAATTTTTTGCCATTTACGTGCGGTGGAGCTTTGTCGACATGTACCATGCGTAGGCGTGGGTTCCTGCCGGTTTCTTCCAGCAGCATGTCGTAGGTATTATCGTTCGAGCGGTCGTTTACGATAATGACTTCGAAGGTGGGGTAATCCTGGGCCAGTAAAATTGGTATAAGGCGCCGCAGATTTTCTTCTTCGTCGTGGGCACAGATTACTACCGATACAGCGGGGAGGGGGCCCTCGGTGCGTAGTGGTTCTTTTTTGCGGCCCATAGCGGCCATGAATACGATCCAGTAGATGATCTGAATCGCTGCGATGCCAAAGTATATAAAGACGAGGATCTCCAAAGCCATATCGGTTAAAGCGTACAAAGATAAAGGAGGTTTTACAGCTTAAAAGGGATTGAGCCGTATGAATTTTTCGCAAGTCGGTCGCTATATACCACCTGTCGGGGGTATATGCACTTTCATTGTGGTGAGTTGTTGGGTCTCGTGGGGCGTAGTCCCCTTACGTTAGTTGTTGGGGGTATGGCTATGCCTTTGACAATGACGTAGATGCATCTATCCCGGGTGCGATTGCGACTATATTGCTGCGGGTAGTGATCTACAAAAACATGCCAACCAATACGCTGAGCGCACAACGGGCACACCGGTATAAGGTAGTAAAAAACGAGGGGCAGACCGAAGTCTGCCCCTATACTTATTCAATTAACCTAAAAACACAAAGAGAGAAAGTTATTAATCGATGTCCCACCATAGAGCTGTTCCGCCGGTGTCTGGGCCGCCGAGGAGGGTGACGGCTTCCGCCACACCAGCCGCGTTGGTGGAGTATTCGTTCGAAACGAATTCGAGTCGTTTTATAAAGTCCCCAATCTCGCCGTTGCTTTTATTAACCACGACGGGAAACAACCTGGGATAGCCGGTTCTTCTGAACTCGCTCCATGCTTCCTGCCCTTCCGGATACATGGCGATCCATTTCTGGGTAATGATGCGTTCAAGCTTGGTCTCAAAATCCGCATTGTTATCCCACTTGATGGTTACTTCGCTAAGATATTGTGAACCTGCTTTAATATCATTGCCTTCCGGCTTGATCGACTTTGGATCTATGTAGGGCTTCTGCGTGCTTGTATTATCCTCAAGATACTCAGTAAGGCCTTCTGCTTCATACTGCTGAAAAGATGCTGTAATACCATTGATGTAATTTGCTTCAGCATCGCCCGCGCCTACCCAACCGCGAAGATCGGCCTCAGCTTTCAGGAACCAGGCTTCGGCAGTGGTCATCAGCAAAATCTGATTTGGGAAGGTTACAAGCTTCGAATAATCTACATATCTGGTCTTTGCATCTATATCGACACCGAGGCGGATGCCCTTATACTGATCTTTAACAGCAGCATCGGTAGCCGGCAATGCAAAGAATTTCAAGCGCGGATCGTTATAGCCTCCGAGGATAGATTCTACCGGAGCCCCCAGGCGTACATCACCCCAAGAGTTATTGATTACGTTTAGTGGATGCGTTGTTGTCGTTTTTACAATGAAGCTTTCACTATTACGCGAGAGCAGACCAAATTCATTGGCAAGCGCTTTCTCACCTTCAAGTTTAGCTTTCGCAGCGTCCTTTTTGGCTATTCGTATGGCGAGCCGGAGACGGAGTGTATTGGCAAACTTTACCCACTTTGTATATGAGCCGTCATACACATAATCGAAGGGCTTGAAGGGAATAGTGATCAATGAAGCCTCGGTTCTTGCGAGTGGTGTCAGAATGTTTATCGCCGTTTCAAGATCATTGAAGAAAGCATAATATGCGTCTTTCTGAGAGTCATATTTAACGCTTCCATCAGAATTCAATTTCCCGAATTGCGTATAAATAATAGGACCATATATATCGCTTACACGATGCATCGCTTCCACTTTCAAGATCAAAGACCATGCGTAGAAGTTATCGTATTTACCTTTTGTTGCTGCCTCGATCTTGGCAATAGGTTTCATCACCATGTCGTAGGCATCTGTCCAGGCCTGACCGTTCCAGCCGCTGACCAGCGAGTAGTTAAGGTTGTTGACATTGCCGATATAGGGCGTGGGAGACATCATATATCCGCTGTACATGTCTGCATTCAGATTCTGCTGCAATTGTGTATTCCAGGCGGGATCGTTCACGTAAAGACTCAACTGTACTTGCTTAAAAGGCAAGCCTATGATATTGAAATCACCAACCAACTGCTCATCTGAAATCCCGTAAGGATCTGTATTCAATTCTTCAAAATCACCGGTGCAACTTGTGAGTGCCAGCGCGGTGGCCAGGCAGACCGCAAGTCTATTTCGTCTGAATATAAAATTAGTTTTCATCTGTGTTGTCGTTACTGTTAGAATCCTGCTTTAAGATTGAAACCGATGCTGCGTGTTGATGGTAATCCGAACACGTCTACGCCCTGAAGGGCATTGTTGGTGCTCATTGCCAAATCCGGATCAAACGGAGCGTTCTTTTCGAAGAAGAAGAGGTTCCTTCCTACCACGGAGAAGTCTATATTGCGGATACCCGCAATCTTGATCGGCAGGCGATATCCTACCGAAAACTCACGCAGACGAATATTGGTTGCATCGTAAATATATTCACTACCAACACCAGTACGATCACCAATTGTAGAGTAATATGCCTTAGCGTCGAGCTTACTATCGTAAGGTGTACCATCTTCGTATACGGCCTTCATATCCAGGCCGCCATTGTCGCGTGCATCAGCCGTGGCTTTGCTATAGCCATATCTATCGAGGTAGGCCTGTGTAACGCTCAGAACCTTCCCACCAAAGCGTCCATCAATAAGAAACGTTATGGTGAAGTTTTTATAATCAATTGAGTTATTCCAGCCGAGCGTAAATTTGGGTTGCGGATTACCGATACGTGGAGCGTTGGGAACGTCAACGCCATCAGTAACAGGCACAATCTGTCCGGTATCATCGGCTTTTACGACAATGGCATCGCCCTGGCGTTTAATGATGCGATTTGAATACAGGTCGCCCCACATGTCGCCTTCATGAATATACGATCCAAACATGTTACCACCGAAGGCTGTCAAGGGTTGGTAGCTGTTTTTGGAAATACCGTTACCATCATCGCTCATTTTCACTACTTTGTTCCGGTTCGCCGCAAAATTGAATGTGCTTGACCAGGTTACTTCGCTGTTTTTAACCGGTATGATATTTAGCGACGCTTCAACACCGCGGTTGCGAATGTTACCAAGATTCCAGTACCAGGTTGAATATTTTGCATCGCCTGATGTAGCGGGAGCTGTAACAAACTGATCGTAGTTGTTGTTTATGTAATATGTTACGTCCAGCCCTACACGGTTATCGATGAATTTAATTTCAGAGCCCACTTCAAACGAGCGGTTGTCTTCAGGTCGTAATACTCTGAATGGGTTTGGACCAATAACATTTTGATCAGCGCTGTTTCGTGTGCCGTTGATGCTATAGTCGCGCGGGTTTGTGTAGTATGAGGGAATATCATTACCAACCTTTGCATACGAAGCACGTACCTTCATAAAGCTGATGGCTTCGGGCAATGTGAGAACTTCGTTCAGCACGGCATTTACACCCACTGAATAATAGAAGTATCCTTTGTTTGCTGTAGGCGTGTAGGCGAAAGCCGAAGACCAGTCGTTACGCGCTGTGAGATCCAGGAAGAGGTAGTCTTTAAAGCCGAATTGCATGCTTCCAAACACACCTTGAATTTGCTTCTTATCAAGTGTTTGTGTAATTCGTTCAGCTGACGGCGTGATGTTCCATACGGTAAACACGTTCGGGATGTTCAAACCATCGCCACCGTTTGGTGTAGCATCGATTGACAGACCATCGTTTTGTTTGAAGTCCTGGATACTGGTTCCGAAGGTAGCGGACAGGTTCAGGTCGCTGTTCAGATCTTTGTTAATCAATACCAGGAAGTCACCATACAACTGGGAGTTGAATTGCTCATCGAATGTATAGCGGCCGTTTCTAGGAGCGAATACGCTCTGGGTACCTGCATTAGCCTTTAGTTCATACTTATCGTACGACTTATCAAACCGGCCACGAGCCTGAACACTCAACCAATCTGTGAACTGATACTTGAGTGTTAGCGAACCGAATACACGATCGCGTTTGTCATCGCGACGAACACGGTGCAATGCCCAATATGGATTTTGCTGATCATCTAACCCGGGGTTACCGTTTTCAAGATCCATAGCCCACCAGTTCTGCAAATACATTTCGCGGGTAGGTGAATAGTACTCGAAGTTGTTTTTATAGTAATCAAAGTCGAGGCCGCGTGGCATCATGTACAGACCGGTAAGCGGGTTGTTATAGATACCTGACACGGGGCGGTTATGGCTCTTCTGCGTGGTGAGGTTGACGCTACCATCGAGCGATAACTTGTCGTTGAGCAGCTTGGCCGTTTCTCGGAAGTTCAGTGTATGGCGATCAAACGTACTGGTAGGTACGATGCCTTTGTTAGTAGTATTGGAGTACGATACGTATGACTGTGCTTTGTCTGTACCACCACTCAATGATATAGAGTTAGTCCACGTACGGCCGGTTTGCCAAAATTTCTTAACGTGGTCCGGAGCGTTTACAACAGGCCCCCAGCTATCGCGTGTTCCTGATGCAGTCTGTCCATATTTATACTGCATTTCCGGAGCCAGCAATACATTTTCGAAAGTCAGGTTTGACGAAAAATCTATCTTCGACTGGCCAGCCTTTCCTTTTTTGGTTGTAATCAGAATTACGCCGTTGGCCGCCTGGCTGCCATAAAGGGCAGCGGCGGAGGCGCCTTTCAATACGTTGATGCTTTCAATATCATCAGGGTTTATGTTAGAGATGGCATCACCACCGTCGCGGCCGGCGCTTCCGCTACCGGCTCCGGTTGATTGTCCCCAGATGTCGGTGGGCTGTCCTACAGATGGATTGATCATGGGCACACCGTCTACTACATATAGCGCCTGGTTGTTGGTGGTCGATTTGTTACCGCGCAATACAACGCGTGTTGAGCCGCCCGGTCCGGACGCGCTACGGTTGATGGTGATACCGGCTACACGACCACTTAAGCTATTGGCAACGTTAAGGTCGCGTGAGCGTGTGAGCTGTTCGCCTTCTACCTGTTGTACGGCATAGGTAAGCGACTTGGTTTCTTTCTCAATACCAAGGGCCGTTACGACTACTTCATTTAATTGTTGAGCGTCTTCGCGTAGGGTTACATTGACAACGGTTTGGTTTTGGACGGCAATTTCCTGAGCGGAAAAGCCGATGAAGGATATTACGAGCACACTGTTGGCCGGATCGGCCAGCGTGATCGAAAATTTGCCATCCGCGTCGGCACTGGTACCGTTTGTGGTACCCTTAACGACTACGGATGCGCCGGGCACTCCGGACCCGTCGGTGGCCGAGGTGACCCTACCGGACACGGTCGTTTGGGCATAAGCCGCTGTCCCGCTCATAAAAAGCAAGACAATGAGCTTAAGTAAAGATTTTCTCATTGGTTTTTTGGTTTGGGTAAAACTTTGTTCCGTTCGAATTCGAATACACGAAATTTTCTAGCGTCGAATTCTCATGTCAAAGTAGAATATCGTGTAGTAAAATCAAAGAAAATTTTAAATTTGTGTACGCACACATTTTATTTGTGTGCGAGAACATAACGGAGGCCCGTTTTGGAAACGTTTTCGCTTTACATAAAAATTAACTTATTTGAATTATGGCTCTCGGTAAAAACATCAGAATAAAGGACATCGCCAGGCTGGCGGGCGTATCAGCCGGAACGGTGGATCGCGTGCTTCATAACCGTGGTAGGGTATCGGAAGATGCACTTCAGAAGATTACCGAGGTGATGAAGCAGATCGATTATAAACCTAACCTGATCGCCCGTACGCTGGGTTCGAATAAGAAGTATACGATTGCCGCCCTCCTGCCCGACCCGGCCTCTGACGCCTACTGGTACCAAACCAACCTTGGCATTTTGCAGGCACAACATGAATGGAGTCAGTACGGTGTTACGGTAGACCTCTTTCTGTTCGATCTTCTCGATAAAGACTCTTTCCTCAACACGGTAAACGAGGTTCGTGACGCAAACCCCGACGGCATACTGGCCGCACCGATCTTTTACCAGGAATCGCTGCCCGTGTTTCAGCGCTTTAAGGAACAGAACCTTCCCTACGTACTCTTCAATACCAACATACCCGAAGTACAGCCGGTAAGCTTTATAGGTCAGAACCTATACCAAAGCGGGCGTGTGGGCGCGGAGCTTATGTGCATCGGCCATAGCGAATCCGCCACGTTTGCCGTGCTACACATTGACGAAGACATTCACGACTCGGTTCACTTACGTGAAAAGGAACGCGGCTTCCGCGACTACTTTATACAGAAAGGCAAAACCGGTTTTACGATTATCGACTTCCTACTGAATCCAAAGGAGCCGTCGTTCAACGATCAGTTGAAACAACTGCTGGAGAACAACCAGCTGAAAGGAATCTTTGTGAGTACGTCGAAGGGAACATCGGTAGCCGCGTCGTTTCTTGAAAAGAATCATCGCACGGATATACGGCTTATCGGTTATGACTTACTGGAAGACAACCTGAAGCATCTGCGTTCGGGCACAATCGACTTCCTGATTAACCAGAATCCGAAACGCCAGGCATTCCTGGGTATAAGCCACCTGGTGAACTTCCTGATGTTTAAACGCGAGGCTCCTGAACATGACCTGTTCCCGTTGGAGGTGATTACGCCGGAGAATCTTGATTCGTATCTGGGATCGGGAATACATTAATCAGGGTGAGGACGGAGTGCGAGGGCGAGAATTCATAATTATGATAGTATAAGTCATAAACGATTTTCGTTGTGTTGTTACTGTGCGCTTATGGGAACAGTGGGTGCTTTTCGCCCGGCATTTCAAAAAATTATGTTGGTGTAATTTGTTAGGGGATACGTTTAACGACATGCCTTGGGTAGATGGTGTATATATCATCATGTAATGAAGGTTATTGTATTCGCTTTCGCCGGTGTGTTGTTTTGATCAAATTTGTTTGCTTACGTACGAAGCTTGCAGTTAACTGAATTGAATTTTTTCCTACACTAAAAAACACGTTAAAATGAAACAAAGAAATTTTGCATGCCTGGTCATGCTGGGATGTGCTATGCTCTCGCTGCGCGTTACGCCTGAAATTTAAGAGCTGTATAGCGGGCCGGCTGTTTATACGCGATAGCCGGCCTTTCGTAAAGTCGAACAGGATCTGATTCATTTACTGGCGGAATAACGGGGGGCCGGTGGGCAAGGTCTGATGTTGTAAAAACCGTACCTTTACATTTATTGATTACGTACTACTTCTACGAATTGTTATGACTATGTTATCTAACATTGGCAGCGTTTGCACGCTGGTGTTTTGCCTGTTGTGCACGTCCGGCTATGCTCAGCTGGCTCCCAAAATTGAAGCTCGGGATATGGACAACCGGCTGGTGGACCTTGCTTCGCTAAAAGGTAAGGTGGTCTATGTAGACATCTGGGCCAGCTGGTGTGGCCCCTGCATGGCCGAATTTCCAAACTCGATTAAATTATCTCAAAAGCTGAAGAACGACGTTCACTTTGTTTACCTGAACATCAGTGATACGGACGACAAGTGGCGAAAAGCGGTTGCCGCCAAAAAGCTGGAGGGTATTCACCTGCGCGCCGACGAGGAAATGACGGAAAAGATTGCCGAAACCTACGACGTAAAGACGATACCCCGCTATATCCTGATCGACAAGAACGGGAAGCTGGTGGATTCTGATGCGAAACGCCCCTCGAACGTAGAGGCGGATATTCGCCTTTTACTTGGGAAATAGGGAAATCCGTGTGTGATCGGGGCGTTGAAAGCCAGTTCCCAGGGAAGGAAAAAAAGGCTATTTTTGCAGCCGCAATGAAATTTCAGCTTACTGCAACCGATCCTGGGTCCAGTGCCCGTGCCGGGGTTTTGTCTACGGGGCATGGCGACATCCCCACTCCTATTTTTATGCCTGTCGGTACTGCGGGATCGGTGAAGGCTATCCATCAGCGTGAGCTTGAAAACGATATCGACGCGAAGATTATTCTGGGCAATACGTACCATTTATACCTGCGGCCCGGAACGGACATACTGGAGCAGGCCGGCGGCTTGCATAAGTTTAACGGCTGGAACCGGCCCATTCTGACAGATAGCGGTGGGTACCAGGTGTACTCGCTGGCCGAGAACCGGAAGATCGTCGAGGAGGGCGTTACGTTCAAATCGCATATTGACGGTTCGAAGCATATTTTCAGCCCAGAGCGGGTTATGGACATTCAGCGGACGATTGGCGCCGATATTATTATGGCGTTCGACGAATGCACCCCCTACCCTTGCGATTACAAATACGCGAAAAATTCGCTTGCGATGACGCACCGGTGGCTGGAGCGTTGCGTGACCCGTATTAACGAGACAGACCCAAAGTACGGCTACGAGCAGGCGCTTTTCCCGATCGTGCAGGGCAGTGTTTATAAGGACCTGCGCGAACAGTCGGCGGAGTTTATTGCCAAACAGAACCAGCCCGGGAACGCGATTGGTGGTCTTTCGGTGGGCGAACCCCATGAGGACATGTACGCGATGACGAGCCTGGTGTGTGGCATTCTGCCCAAAGACAAGCCCCGCTACCTGATGGGCGTTGGAACACCTGAAAACATTCTGGAATGTATTGCCCTGGGTGTTGATATGTTTGATTGTGTGATGCCTACCCGCAATGCCCGCAACGGCATGCTGTTTACCACGCAGGGTATTATCAATATCCGGAACGAGCGCTGGAAGGACGATTTCAGCCCGATTGACGCTACGTTGGGCGGTTACGCCAGTACGTTTTATTCCAAGGCTTATCTGCGGCACCTTGTCTACAACAAGGAAATTTTAGGCGCGCAAATTGCTTCGATCCATAACCTTACGTTTTACCTCTGGCTGGTGCGCGAAGCGCGCAAACATATCGAGGCAGGAGATTTTACCGAATGGAAGAATAAGATGGTTAAAATCGTTTCCCAACGGCTGTAACCGGCGGGGTATCGTGAGCTTACTGTTTTACTACTGCGCAGCATGAAACTACTCGATAAATATATCCTCAAGCGTTTTCTAAGCACGTTTTTTTTCGTGGTGTTGATTCTGCTTGCGGTTATCACGGTGATCGACCTGACGGAGAAGATGGACAAGTTTGCCAAGGCCAATTTAACGGGCGGGCAGATTGCCGGGTACTATCTTGATTTTGTGCCGTGGATCGGCAGCCTTATTACTCCGATCACGATTTTTATTGCCACGGTATACGTATGCGCACAGCTGGCTGTGCGTACGGAGGTTGTAGCTATCCTGAGCGCCGGCGTAAGTTTCCGCCGTTTTCTGTTTCCGTTCTTTCTGGGATCGTGTCTCGTAGCCGCTATCAGCTTTGTGCTCAACGGCTGGATTATTCCGAATTCAAACCAGTCGCGTCTGGCCTTCGAGTTGCAATATCTGAAGAACAAGTATCACTTCGAGCAGCGCAACATACACATGCAGATTGCGCCGGAGACATACCTGTACATGCAAAGCTACAATAACACGAGCCAAACGGGGTATCACTTTACGATGGAGAAGTTTAAAGACAACCACCTCGTGGAGAAGTTTACCGCCAACCGCATTGAGTGGGATACGACGAAGCAGAAGTGGCGTTTGCGCGACTGGACGTTGAAGCGCGTGGACCATGTATTCGAGAAGGTAGCCTCCAAACCGGACAGCCTCGTTAAGCCGGACAGTTTACTGCGCGGCACATCGATGGACACTACGCTGGTTATAAACCCGAAGGAGTTTGAAAGCGATTACCGTAAGTACGACGGCCTTACGATGAACGAGCTGGTGAGTTATATACGAAAGCTTCGTTCGCGGGGTTCTACGGGTGTAGAGGCCTATGAGGTTGAGCTTTATACCCGGTATTCGTCTCCCTTCACAATTTTTATCCTGGTGTTTATGGGCGCCATTGTATCGTCGCGCAAGAGTCGCGGGGGTACGGGTGTTCAGATCGCGCTGGGCTTCCTCCTTTCATTTATCTTCATTTTATTCTTTACGCTATTCCGCACGTTTGCCGAAAACGGTTCTATGCCGCCGCAGATTTCCGTGTGGATACCGAACATTGTGTTCGGCATCATTTCGCTTTTCATGTATAAATACGCTCCGCGCTAAATGGCCTCCCGTACTGACTATCTCAAACTCCATTTTATAGTTTTCTTATGGGGGTTTTCTGCTATTCTTGGCAAGCTGGTTTCTATACCCACGGTAGAAATGATTTTTTATCGCGCCGCTATAGCAACGCTTGGACTGGGAGTCGTTATCCTGATCCGCAAGGGGTCGCTCAAAGTAAGCATTCCGGATGTGGCGAAGCTGCTGGGCATCGGCGCGATTGTGGCGGTGCACTGGCTGGCCTTCTTTGGGGCTGCGCGGGTGTCGAATGTATCGGTAAGCCTGGTGGGCTTTGCCACGAACTCGCTATGGGCCGCGGTGCTTGAGCCGTGGATGAACCGCACGCGCATTAAGAAGTTTGAGGTGCTGCTGGGGCTTGTGGTTATTTTCGGACTGTATATTATTACTTCGGTCGACTTTCACTATGCATTGGGAATGACGTTGGGCATTCTGGCGGGCTTTACGTCGGCATTGTTCGGTGTATTCAATTCGCGTATGGTGCGTCGCATACCGTCGTTTACCATCACGTTTTACGAGATGGTGGGTGTGTTTCTCGCACTGACGTTGTTTCTACCGGGGTATGCCGCCACGTGGGCAGAGAACCATACGCTTCAACTTATGCCTTCCGCGCTTGACTGGGTGTATATCGGCACGCTGGCCATTGTATGTTCGGTATATGCCTACAGTGTATCGGTGGAGCTAATGAAGAAGATAAGCGTATTTGTGGTCCAGCTGGCGCTTAACCTGGAGCCGGTGTACGGCATACTGGTGGCGCTGATACTGTTTCCGATGAACGAGAAGATGGGTGTTAACTTCTATATCGGCGGGGCGATTATCATTGCCGCTGTGGCATCTTATCCGATGCTGAAGCGGAGGTTTGATAGGGCTGTTGTCTGAATAGGATTGATAAGATTATAGGATTTTCCCGCCATCGCTGAAGCTATGGCGGGCGCTGCAGGATTAGGATTAAAAAAAGATTCGAAAGATTAAATAGCTTGAATCTGATAGTCCGTTGCTAGTTCAGGATTATCCTAATGTTCCTCCCCAGGTGAGGTGGGGGAAAGTTGTGGTTACGGGGTGGTTGAAGATGCCGAATACGGTGGCGCCGGAGCCGCTCATGGCGGCGTATAGGGCGCCAGTGCTATATAGGGATTGTTTTACTTGTTCTATTGCCGGGTATTTGCTGAATACTGAGGCTTCGAAGTCGTTACGGACGGTTTCTTTCCATGTTTCTATGGGTTGGTTTTCCAGGATCTCACGGAGGTTATGTTCGGGCTGGCGAGGTGTTACACCGCTGTAGGCTTCGGCGGTAGATACGTGGATGTCGGGCTTTACCAACAACAGGAATTTCCCTTTTAAGCTTACGGCAATGGGGTCGAGTATTTCGCCACGGCCTGTACCCAGTTGGGGTGTTTCGTATATAAAGAAGGCGCAGTCGCTACCCAGCTTTGCGGCATAGGCGGCCAGTGCTTCGGTTGACAGACCGAGATTAAACAGTGTGTTCAGCATACGCAGGGTATGGGCGCCGTCGGCGGAGCCACCGCCTAACCCTGCGCCCATGGGCAGGATTTTATGCAGGTGTATGTGTACGGGAGGAAGGTCGAAGTCTGCTTTGAGCAGATGGTATGCGCGGAGGCAAAGGTTATCGGCTTCGGCGCCGGGTATGGCAATGCCCGAGCTGGTAAACGCGAGTGTGGAGGCCTGAACGATTTCAAGTATATCCTGCCAGGGTACGGGGTAGAAGCAGGTTTCGAGTTCGTGGAAGCCATCGGCACGCTTACGGATAACGTGGAGACCGAGGTTTATTTTGCAGCCGGGAAAAGATACCATAGACGTGTAGGTAGGCGGTTAAACAAACAGCCCCCCTACGCTACGGAGCGAAGGAGGGCAGGGTATACTGTACCGGAAAGTTTATTTTACAAGCCGGTCGATAAGGTCCTGTGTGATGCCGCTGAAGGAGAAGCCGCCATCGTGCATAAGGTTCTGCATGGTTACCATGCGGGTATAGTCAGAGAACAGTGATACGATGTAGTTTGCGCAGTCTTCGCCAGAGGCGTTACCAAGGGGAGACATCATCTGGGCATAGTCGAAGAATACGTCGAAGCCAGAGATACCGGCACCTGCGGTAGTTTTTGTAGGCGACTGAGAGATGGTGTTTACACGTACTTTCTTAAGTTGACCGAAGCGTGCACCGTAGCTGCGGGCAATGGATTCGAGCACGGCTTTGGCCTGTGCCATGTCTGAATAGTCAGGGAAGGTACGTTGTGCCGCAATGTATGACAGGGCAACGATAGAACCCCACTCGTTCATAGCATCGGTCTTTTCGGCGGTTTGCAGAACTTTGTGGAAGGAGATACCGGAGATATCGAGGGTCTTGAGGAAGAAGTCGTAGTTCAGATCGCCGTAAGAGCGGTCTTTACGCACGTTAGGGCTCATGCCGATGGAGTGGAGTACGAAGTCGATTTTGCCACCCAGTACTTCCATTGACTTCTTAAAAAGGTTTTCCAGATCCTGTTCTGAAGTAGCGTCGGCAGGTATAACCTCGGCGTTGCAGGCTTTGGCCAGTTCGTTGATTTTACCCATACGCATAGCGATGGGCGCGTTGGTAAGGGTAAACGATCCGCCTTCTTCTTTTACTTTGAGAGCTGTTTTCCAGGCGATAGAGTTCTCGTCAAGCGCACCGAATATGATGCCGCGTTTTCCTTTTAATACGTTATTAGCCATACTTTTTGGTTCTGTGGAATGGTTGTTTTCCGCGCAATAATACAAATACATCGGCGGAAAATAGAATTTGACCCGCCGTAATTTTCCGGGTGTTTTTTTATGTAAATTTAGTTAAACAAAACCTTACGCTATGGAAAACACGTCTACCTTTCTAGGGGCCTGGAATCAGTATATGTATCTGGCGGCGGTGGCCAGTGTGGCAGCCGGTATATTGATCTTTCTTTATCATGAATTCAAGATTTTAAAGATAAAGGATTACAAGGATAAGTACGACTATGTAAACCTTCATGAGATTCGTTACTTCTGGTATTCGGTTATTGCGCTAATCATTGCCGCGGCTTTCTTTGCGAATACGGTGGCTCAGAAAATGATTCTTGAAGACGGCATGCGTTGGTTCTATGTGCGTATGTTTATTACGGCTTCGTTTGTGGTTATAGCCTACTTCATATTCTTCAGTCTGGTGCGTATATATTATCCGCGGCAACTGGAGAAACGACTTACCCGGCTTCGTACCACACCACGGATTTCGCCACACGGCAACCCGATGCGTAGACTTACCGAAGACGAGGAGGACGTGCACCTGGAGACTTCGCAGATCGAGGAAGAGAACATTCACGCGGTAGATTACGATGTATGGCTTGATGACAAGACGGGCTATAAAGCGATTGAAAAATATCCACCCTACCAGCATGCCGTTGAATGTTCGGAGTGCGGCTACTTTACGCTGAAAATAAGTCATGAAGAGATTGAGCAGGCGCCTACCGACCGGGACCGGGGTCTGATGTTGCAGCACTATAAGTGCAGTTACTGCGGCCATCGCGAGCAGCGCGAGGTATCGGTAGCGAAGTTGTCCACCAATGTGAAATAACGACCACTAAATCAAGATCATTCTTGCTCCATAAGGGGCAGCTGGATGGAGAAGGCTGTACCGAAGCCAAAGTCGCTTTGCATGACAATGGTACCGTGCAGTTTTTGTACGGCCTTCTTCACCAGGTATAATCCCAACCCGTTTCCTTTTGATGTTGGCGATGCTCTGAAATACAGGTCAAAGATTTGTGCGTGATACTTCTCGTCTACCCCTACACCGTTATCGGAGACGACAATTTCGAGGATGCCGGGTTTACGCGCTACGTTTATATGGATGCTACACAGAACATCGGGCGAGTCTTTGCGGAACATGATTGCGTTTTCCAGGAGGCTGCGGAATATGATGGTCAACAAGGTATGACTTGATTGCAGCGTTACAAAGCCCGGAAAGGTTGTGTGGTAGGCTATGCGGTATTGTTCGAACTCAGGCTGAAACTGTTGCAGGCAACTTTCTACAAGACTATTGAGTTCTACGGTTTCGTAGGTGAACGCTGCTTTGTTCAGTTCGTATACCATCTGCATTTTGTATAGCATGGCATCCATACTACGGGCTGTTTCGACGACTTTACTAAACAGTAGTATGGCCTGCTCGTCTTTTACAGCATAGCGGGCCACGAGGTCGAGGCCCAGTAGTGTTGTGATCGGCCGGCGCATGTCGTGCGAAGAGCGATACAGAAATGTATCGAGTTCCTGTAAGGCAGCCTCCAGAGCGAGGGTTCGCTCGGTAACTTTCTCTTCGAGCTGTAGATTTAATGATTGTATATACTGGTTGTTCTCCTGGAGCTTGTTACTCTGCTCGCTGAGCTCGGCGTTTTTGGTTTCGATTTCGTTGTGCTGGCGGCGTATAACAAGTGCCCTGGCCCGTTGGCGCCGGAAGCTGACGACAAGGTTAAATACCAGCACACTGAGCAGTACAACGCCGGCCAGCGAAGCGATGAAGAGCATGCGCTGGCTTCGCAGTCGTTCTTTCTGAATTTCGTTGTTCTTGGTAAGCAGACCGATTTCGTTTTGTTTCCGGTCGAGGTCGTAGCTGGCCCGGAGCTTGGCGAGGTTGAAGGCTTCCTGTTCCTGGTATAACGAATCGCGCAGGGCTACGTGGCTTGCGAGTTCCTGATACGCGGCGGTGTAGTTGCCTTGCTGAGCCTGAAGGCGGGCGCGTGCCTGGTGCAGCATGGCAAGGCCGCGGCGCACCTGGATTTTGTCTTGCTCACGCTTAAACATACGCTGCGCCGAGTCGAGGTATACCCGTGCCGTTGCCTGATCGTTACGGTCGAGGTAGAGGTTGCCGATGTGTATGGCGGCGTTGGCGGCGCTAAACCATACGCTGAATTTATAGCTTGTTTTGAGGTCGGCTTTCAGGCTTCGTATGGCTTCGTCGGGGCGGCCGAGTTGTTTGAGCACACCGGCTTTGTTGCCGTTGATAAGTCCGATCCAGAATTCGTTGTCGAGTTTGCGGGCAAAGTATTCAGCACGGTCGTAGTTGCTGATGGCCTCGTCGTATTGTTTGAGTTCCGCATTGGCGAGGCCTAGGGTATTGTAGGTACTCATGCGCTGGTGGGCCTGCTCGGCAGAGAGGCCTGAGGGGTCTACTTTTTCCTGGTAGTCGAGCACACGGTAGCCTTCTTCTATGGCCAACTGGTAGTTTCGGGCTTTGTAATGTATGGTAGAGCTGGCGTTATGGCAGCGGATGGCGAAGGCATATTCGTTGAGGTCTTCGAAGATGCGCGAGGCTTCGAGGGTTTGCCGGAGGGCATCGGCGTAGAGACCTTGCTGACTTTGAAAAGCGCCGAGTTCGTACAACGCTATGGCCATGCCAAACCGTTCGTTGGCGGCGCGGGCTGTTTCTACGGCTTCCTGATAGTGGTGCAGGGCTTCGGCTTTGTTGTTGCGTGCGGCATAGACGTGGGCGACGTTTCGAAGGGCATAGGTTTGGGCCAGTTTGTCGCCGCTGGCACGTGCTTGTTGGAGCGTGGCGTTGGCCTGGGCGAGTGCCCGGGGGTGGTCCAGGCGGTCGAGCACGGTGGCTATGCGGTCGTAAATGGGCAGGAGGTTAGGGTGCGACGTGGCGGGTATCAGGGCGTGCAGACTATCGAGGGTAACAGAGTCCTGTGCGCGGACAATGCAGGGCAAGACGGTCCCGCCCATCAGAGCAAGAATAATCCATAGTTTTTTTGTTTTTGTCAGCACAGGTAACCTTAAAATTATAAAATTCGCACCATCTTTTACCAGATGAAACTCGATAAAAAACAACCTATCGGCGTATTCGATAGCGGAATCGGCGGACTAACGGTGGCACATGCCATACAACAGCTGCTTCCTAACGAGCGCATGATCTATTTTGGTGATACGGCTCACCTTCCATACGGCGAAAAATCGGAGGCTGCCATTCAGGCGTACTCGATTAAGATTGCCGATGTTCTTGTTAAAAAGGGCTGTAAGGTGCTGGTCATTGCCTGCAATTCCGCGTCTTCGGCTGCGTATGAGCTTTTGCGCGAGTACGTCCGCCGCGACGTTCACATCATCAACGTTATTGACCCTATGGTTGCGTTGGTGACCTCCCGCTTTCCGGGTATGGAGGTAGGTCTTATCGGTACCAAACGTACGGTACAGTCGGGTGTATATGTTCGTAAAATCGAAGAAACGGGTAAAAACAATGTTGTACAGTCATTAGCCACGCCTCTTCTGGTTCCGATGATTGAAGAGGGCTTTTTCCAGAACCGTATCAGCCACGAGATTATCGCCCAGTATTTATCGGACCCATTGTTTACCAACATCCGCGCGTTGATTCTGGCCTGTACGCATTACCCGCTGATACGCCGGGAGATTGGAGAGTTCTTTAAGGGCCAGATGGCGATTCTCGATTCGTCGGATATTGTGGCCTCGGCATTGAAGACGTATCTGGAGGAGCGCGATCTTTTGAACGATACGCCGGGGCCGGTAGCCCATCAGTTTCTGGTATCGGACTATACGGAGTCGTTCGAGGCATCGGCGAGGCTGTTTTTTCATGCTACCGTTCATCTTGAAAAGCACAACCTTTGGGAATAAAAATCAGCTCTACATCAGGTTTTTACTTAAAAAAGTAAAAGCATCCTTTACTATCTTTCAAAACTTGCCGTCTTTTGGCCCCTCTTGACAACGCTGATTTTCATATTGCCATTTCTGCTTTTTTACGCTGTGATCGCGATTTATGCGGAGCGTAAGATATCGGCTTTTATACAGGACCGTCTCGGCCCTATGGAAGCGGGCTATTATGGGATAGCGCAGGCGGTGGCCGACTTAGTGAAGCTTATTCAAAAGGAAGACATTGTGCCGCAACAGGCAGATTCGCGGCTGTTCCGCGCGGCACCGTTTGTGATCTTTGCGGCGGTGTTTGCGGGGTTTGCCATGTTGCCACTGGCACCGGGTTGGTCGGGGGCTTCGCTCTCATCGGCCATGCTGTTGCTGCTTGCAGTTGTTTCGATCGACATTGTGGGCATCATGATCGCGGGCTGGAGTTCGAACAACAAATACAGTATTCTCGGCACGATGCGTTCGGCTGCTCAGATGGTGTCGTACGAGGTACCACTAGGGCTTACGGTGCTTTGCGTTTGTATGGTGGCACAGAGCATGGACCTTCAAGCTATTTCGTTTCAACAGGGGCATCATGCTACAAGCCCGCAATACTGGCTTGATATTCCGGGGCTGAACCTGCGGGTAGACACCGTGGGTGGATTTTTGAGCTGGAATATTGTACGGATGCCTGTTTTGATACCGGTTTGGGTTATCTTCTTTATCGCATCGCTGGCGGAGTGCAACCGCGCACCATTCGACCTTCCGGAGGCTGAATCCGAGCTTGTAGCGGGCTTTCAGACGGAATACTCGGGCACACGGTGGACGGTAATTATGCTTGCCGAATATGGAATGATGCTTTTAGTAAGTATATTAGGGGCTGTGTTATTTTTTGGAAGCTGGAATACCCCATTACCCAACATCGCCTCGCTGCGGTTGGCCGAATGGACCAGCGGAGTACCCGGCTCTCTGGCATCGACACTTTGGGGACTTTTTTGGTTGCTCGGTAAGTCACTCGCTTTTGTGGCCGTACAGATTTGGGTTCGATGGACTTATCCGCGGCTCCGGGTTGATCAGTTAATGAACCTTTCCTGGAAATATTTAACGCCTTTGGCTTTAGCATTTGTCATTGTATGTGGATTTTGGAAAATAATTTTTGCTTAAGAGCTGTGCATCACAAGTTTTTGTACGTAATCGTTTTCGCACTGTGCACGTCTGGGGTTTACGCTCAGAACCGAATCGATAGCCTTGAAAAGGTACTACAGAGCGACCCTTCGGACTCCGTGCGGGCGAGTACGTTGGTGGAGTTGTCGCGTGCTTACGAGTTTGTGGATGTGACCAAGAGCAAGAAGATCATTGACGAGGCGATCAAGATTGCCGAGGAGAAAAACCTGGTTAATGCGTTGACACAGGCATATCGCGCCCAGGCGGAGTTGTTCCGTGTAGGTGGTGACTTCAGCTCTGCGCTAAAAGCCGACAACCTTTCGCTCGAAGCCGGTATCGCATCACGCGACAGCCTGACGATTGCGCGTGGTTACAACAACGTAGGTCACGATTACTATGACCTTGGCGAATACGATGAAGCTTACGCTTACTTTACACAATCGTACAAAATAGCACAAGCGCAGCGCGACAGCCTGATCATGGCTGTAGCCATCCACAACGTGGGCCGTGTATTCAAGCAGTTGGGTCAGTATGACCGGGCGTTGAACCACTTGCGCCTCTCGCGCAAGATGAGCCGCCACATTCACGATAAAGCCGGCGAACCCTACTCACTGAACGAGATTGGTGATGTTATGCTTCGTAAAGGCGACTATGATTCGGCCCTCAACAACCTATATGGCGCGTTGCGCGAAAGTCGCAAGCTGGGCCTGCACGATTTGCCTCCCAGAACGATGTCTAACATTGCCAAGATAGCTCTTCAGAAAGAAGATTTCACCAAGGCGCTGGCATACTACGACTCTACGCAGCAAATCTACAAGACCACAAACGACGAATACGGCATTGCCGAGGTAGACCTGGGCCGTGGCCTGGTGTATACCCGTCTTAAAAAATACGACGAAGCCATGGCGGCCATTAACCGCAGTGTTGCCATTGCTCAACGTCTGAACGCCCGGATTCTTGAAATTCAGTGCTACAACCAACTCTCGATGCTTTGGGAGCTGAAGGGCGACTACAAAAACTCGCTGGTTTACTTCAAACGCTTCAAGCTTCTGGAAGATACACTCTTCAGCCAGGACATGCAGGAGAAGCTTCTTCGCGACCAGATTCGCTTTGAAACCGAATCGAAAGATTCACAGATTGCCGCGTTGAGCCTGGACAAGGCCCGCCAGGACGACGAGTTGAAGAAGCAGGAATTTGTGCGAAACATCCTGGTAGTGGTTATGGCCCTGAGTGCTATCATCCTCATCACCGTATACCGCAGTGGTCAGCGTCGTCGTAAGATCAACATGCTGCTGTTACAACACCAGGAGGAAATGGAGAAGCGCAGCGAAGAGCTGGAGCGCCTGAACCAGGTAAAAGACAAGTTCTTCTCTATCATTTCGCACGATCTTCGTTCGCCTATCAACGCGCTGTCGGGTATGCTGGACCTGCTTGACAAGGGCGCTGTAACACAGGAGGAATTACCGAGCCACGTGCGCGAGTTGAAGGTACGTTTCAATCACACCCGTACGCTGCTCAACAACCTGCTTGACTGGACGCTGTTGCAGATGGACAAACTGAACCTGCAAGCAACCCGTATAGACCTGGGCAAGATTGTAGATGAGAACATTCAATTGCTCGGTCCGATACAAGGTAAAGACATTGAACTGGTAAACCAGATTCCGGCGTCGTCGATTGGTTTTGCCGATTCCAACACGACCAATCTGGTGATCCGTAACCTGATGACCAACGCTATTAAGTTTACGAACGATGGCGGGAAGGTTCTGATTACTGCCCGTGAACAAGGCTCTGAATGGTTGATCTCCGTAAAAGACAATGGTATCGGTATGAAACCCGAAGTATTGCGAATTCTGTTTGACAAAACCGCACCGTATACAACACGCGGTACGGCGAATGAGAAGGGCACCGGCCTAGGTCTGATTCTTTGCAAGGAGTTTGTAGAGAAGAACGGCGGGAAGATTTGGGTAGAGAGCGCCGAGGGCAATGGGAGTACATTCTGGTTTACATTGCCTCGGGCATAGTTGTAAGGCTGCCTTGCGGCAGGAGAAAGCACCGGGTTCTGAAAAGAGTCCGGTGCTTTTTGTTTTTAGGCCATATCCCATGCTCAGCATACCCTTTAGAAGGGATATGTGCGCTGGGGGGAATCTTTCTGGGTTAAATACTTTCAGGCATCTTTTTACGTCCTATTTTTGTTGTTGAAATGATGCAGAATTCAGATGCAACATATTGGTCTAACCTGACGACGGCGGTACGGTCGTTGGCTGGGGGACTACGCCTTACGTGGCGCCACTTATTGAAGGCGCGTAACAGCCGTAAGCCGGTATCGATTACCAGTAAAGACTACTTCAAGCATACGGAGGGTATCAACACGATACAGTATCCGTATGAGATGCAGCCGGTGCCGGACAACGGGCGCTACCGACTGCACAACGAGATAGACGATTGCATTGTATGCGATAAGTGTGCAAAGATTTGCCCCGTGAACTGTATCACGATTGAGCCAATCAAGGCTATCGATGAAATCGGGAAGACGTCAGACGGTACACCGCGTCGAATCTATGCTGCCAAGTTCGACATTGACATGGGCAAGTGCTGCTTTTGCGGGCTTTGCACCACGGTGTGCCCTACGGAATGCCTAACGATGACGAAGGTTTATGACTTTAGTGTGCTGGACATACGCGAGCATAACTTTGCTTTTGCCGAAATGACCGAGACAGAGATTGCCGATAAGAAACAGGCACTGGAAGAACACCAGAAGGCAAAGGCCGCGGCCACCGTTAAACCACAGCCCGTAGCGGCTGCTGCAACGATACAGCCACCGGTGCAACCGGCAGCAGCCGATGCTACCAGCGATGCCCTTCCTACCGAAGCACCGAAAGCTGCAAAGCCGGTGTTCAGGCCTAAAATAAAACCGGCGGGTCCGCCATCAACACCCACACCTCCCGGCACATGATTACCTTCCTGTTTTATTTGTTTGCCCTGCTGGCAGGCGCGTCGGCACTAACTATTCTGTTTGTACGGAATGTTTTTTATGGTGCCCTAAGCCTTATGGCCTGTCTGCTGAGCATTGCCGCTCTCTATGTGCTGGCGTATGCAGAGTTTGTAGCGGTAACACAGATTCTTATTTATGCCGGTGGTATTGCTATTGTGATTCTGTTCGGCATTATGCTCACGTCGCGTGTGCGTGGTGTTCCGTTAGTGGTGCAACATAACAATTTATTCGGGGCCGTTGTGGCGGGTGTGGCGCTTTTCGGTTTGCTTGTTACAGTGTTCTCACATCATACGGTTACTCCTGTTCCCACGTCAACCGAAGGTACACAAACACTACAGCCGGCACAGGCTATTGGTGTGGCTACTCTTACAGCGTACCTGCTGCCGTTTGAAGTGATCGGTATACTGCTGCTTATTGCCGCGGTTGGTGCCATGGTTATTGCCGGGTCGCTCAAATCCAAACAACCCTGAGTATGCTGCCTGTACACCACCTTCTGTATCTGGGTGCCCTGCTGTTTACCACGGGGCTGATGATAACGATTATTAAACGCAATGCCATTATGGTATTGCTCGGCCTGGAGCTTATGCTGAACGCGGCCAACCTGAACCTTATTGCTTTCAATCAACAAACACCGGGTAGCCCCGACGGGCAGATGTTTGCGTTGTTTGTTATTGTTGTAGCCGTAAGCGAAGTAGCGGTGGGCCTCGCCATTGTACTACGCGTATACCGGTATTTCCAGACGGCTGTACCGGACGAAATCCGAGAACTAAAAGATTGATGCCTTGGCCGACACCGCATTACTATACAATCCCACCACGTTGCAGACTTTTGCGCTGCTGACCCTGCTGTTACCGTTGCTTTCCTTCGGTATCGGCGCGCTTATTTCCGAACGCTATGCCTGGGCTGTTACACTGTGTGCTCCATTCCTGGTGTTGCTCAGCCTTATCAGCGCTATTGTGGTAGCGGCCACGCAATGGGGACTTGGCACTTTGCCGGTAGCCATTCCGTGGTTCACGGTATATGGTTATACGTTCTCCGCCGGATTCATGCTCAACGCCACATCGGTATGTATGTTGGTTATTGTATCGCTGGTGTCGTTCCTGGTGCACGTATACTCTACGGGGTATATGGCTGGTGACGCGGCAGGCAAACGGTACTTCACGATGCTGGGCTTTTTCACGTTTGCCATGCAGGGCATTGTGCTGGCGGATAATCTGCTTTCGATTTTCGTATTCTGGGAGCTTGTGGGCTTTGCGTCGTGCACACTGATAGGCCATTGGAAAGATAAACCGCAGGCTATTGTTGCCGCGAAGAAGGCTTTCTTATTAAACCGTGTGGGCGACGCCGGCTTCATGGTCGGTCTGATGCTGGTATGGAGTAACACGGGTACATTCGGTTTACAAGATATGGCCCTTGCACTTGCCGACCAACCGGTAGGTGGCTGGCAAACGGCGGCGGCGCTTTGTATTTTCTGCGGTGTTGCCGGTAAGTCGGCCCAGTTCCCGCTGTTTACCTGGCTGCCCGATGCGATGGAAGGCCCCACGCCGGTATCGGCATTGATTCACGCGGCTACGATGGTGGCTGCGGGTATTTTTCTGCTGGCCCGCATGAGTTTTATTTTTACACCTGCCGCGCTGGATGTTGTGGCGATTACGGGGATTTTAACGGCGGTTGTTGCGGCACTCGCGGCGCTATCGCAACATGACATTAAGAAGATTCTGGCGTATTCTACTATATCGCAGTTAGGGCTTATGGTTGCAGCTGCCGGCACGGGTGCATTTGGTGTGGCGTTGCTGCACCTGGTGACGCACGCTTTCTTTAAGGCCTGTCTGTTTCTTTCGGCGGGTTCGGTTATTCACGCGGTGCACCAGGGGCAACACCAGGCGCACAAGTCGTTTGATGTTCAGGACATGCGTAACCTTGGAGGCCTTCGCAAACGGCTGCCGTTTACGTATATTACGTTTATACTGAGCGGTAGTGCACTGGCGGGTATTCCGTTCTTTTCGGGTTTCCTGTCGAAGGAGGCAATCTTTTCGGCGTTGATCGGTTGGGCCGACAATGGCTGGCGCTGGCTGGTGGTGGTGGCTGCGTTTGGTGTATCGTTCCTTACGGTGCTGTATACGTACCGCATGATTCGCGGCATCTTTGCCGGTGATGAGACGGTTACGGCCGACCTGGCGATCGCTGAACCGCCCGTTATTATGCGAGCGCCGGTGGCACTGCTTGCCGGAGCATCCGTGTGGTTTGTGTTTGCGCTGAATCCGTTTGTATGTCACGGCTGGTTTCTTCAATACCCGGAATTGCCGCCGCATCATACGGCGCTTACGATATTTTCTACGCTGTGGGTACTGCTCGCGCTGGGCGCTGCGGGATACATCTTCCGAAGCCGTAACCCGTTTGAGTCAGCGCTACTGCGCAATACGTTTTACCTGGATTCGTATTACGAAAAATATATCGTGCGGCCGGTGCTTGCGGTGTCGGGCGTTACCAATCGTTTTGATTATAAATGGTTAGACGGCATGATTCACGCCACGGCGTATGGCCAGGTTACCGTTGCTCATTTCGTTGCATGGTTTGACCGTGTGATTATCGATGGCATGGTTAACGGTGCTGCCGGACTGGCGCGGAGTACAGGTCGTTTTACCCGGTCGTTCCAGGGCGGAAAAATCCAGCTTTATATTTTCTGGGCCGTTCTGACAATTATTATTTTTCTAATTTGGACCCTCGTTTAGGTCGAAAGCAATACGTTCCATGCAGCCCTACCTGATCTCACTTCTTATCTTCACACCCCTGCTGGCTGCCCTGGCCGCTTTGTTAATGCCGGCGGAAACTAAAACCAGTTTCCGGATTCTGACGCTGGCAGTAAACATTTTCCAGTTGCTTGTACTGGTAATTATGCTGCGCTCGTGGGATGCCGCCGCCGGTCTTCAGTTTGTTGAGCAGAAAGATTGGATCACGCTTAACATGGGCAGCTGGGGTACACTGCAAGCCCAATACCTGGTAGGCGTTGATGGTTTGGGTTTACCACTCGTAGCATTGTCGGTAGTGGTGATGCTTATTGCCACGATGGCTTCGTGGACGGTGTATAAAAATGTAAAGGGCTACTTCACGCTTCTGCTCATTCTGAATGCTGCGGTGATAGGAAGCTTTACCGCGCTTGATTTCTTACTGTTCTATCTCTTCTTCGAATTCATGTTGCTGCCGATGTTCTTCCTGATTGCGATCTGGGGAGGGCCGCGACGCGAGTATGCATCGATCAAGTTCTTTTTGTATACGCTGCTGGGGTCGATCCTGATTTTGATTGCGATGATCGGTCTGTATACATCAGTACACAACCCGAACACTACTGGCCACCTGGTGCACACGTTCAGTCTGCTGCACATGAGCGATGCCAACAACTTTATTTCGAACAGCATTTTCGATCCGAACAATGTTCGCATGATTGGGCCATGGAATGCGCGGGAGTGGGCGTTTCTGTTCCTGTTTATAGGCTTTGCCATTAAGCTCCCTATGGTTCCGCTGCATACCTGGTTGCCCGATGCACACGTGGAAGCCCCCACACCTATTTCGGTAATTCTGGCGGCGGTGTTGTTAAAGATTGGTGGCTATGGTCTGGCCCGTATTGCGTTCCCGATTTTTCCGGAAGCGGCGCTGCACTTCAGCAGCTTTGTGGCGGTTATGGGGGTTATCTCTATTGCCTATGGCGCCTTGAACGCGATGGCTGCCAAGGATCTGAAAAAGCTTATTGCCTATTCGTCGGTTTCGCACATGGGCTTTGTGCTGCTGGGGCTGGCCTCGGTTACTCCGGAAGGGGTTACGGGAGCGGTATACCAGATGTTCAGCCACGGTGTTATTTCGGCGATGCTGTTTGTGATAGCTGGTGTTTTGTATGACCGCACGCACGACCGCACGATTAACAATTACTCCGGCTTATCAGGCCGCATGCCGGCTTATACGGTGATGGTTTTGATTGCCTTCTTTGCTTCGCTGGGGCTACCGGGCTTTTCGGGCTTTATTGCGGAGATTATGATTTTCCTGGGTGCTTTTAAAGCGCCTTCCGCAAACGGTCTGCTGCACGAAGCATTTGCCATTATTGCAACGTCAGGCCTTGTGCTGGGTGCAGCGTATTATTTGTGGACGATGCAACGCATGTTCTTCGGCCCCTTTAATCTGAAAGGCGGCATTCCCGCCGAGAGCATTTACGATCTTGACAAACGCGAATACGGTATGCTGATACCGCTAGGTGTTCTGGCATTGTTATTCGGCATTTACCCGCAGCCATTGGTTGATATTATTGATCCGTTTGCTCGGAATTTTACCGAAGCGGTACTGAACACCGGCAGGAACCTGGGCGCCACCCTTAACCCCTGATGCCGTGAAGATGCCTCTGAGTGAAACACTGGAATCGATTCTATCAAGCCTGCCCGGCATTTTCCCCGAGGTGCTGCTGGCTTTGGGGCTGTTAATGATTTTACTGGCGGGTCTGAACCGCAACGTAACGGCCGATATGTTTCCGTGGACTACGGTGGCGCTCCTGGCCGGCTCTATATTGGCTACTGCTAACGTGTGGTCTACACACAGCACGCCGGTGTGGGCGTTTGGCGGCATGGTGCGCAACGACACGTTTGCGTTATACCTCAAAGGCCTGTTTGATCTTGCCGGGATTTTCACGGTGCTGCTCACAACGTTGAATAAAGCACACCGCACCAATGGCGATGACGCTACGGACGCGGTAACAGCCGATGTGCAAAAGCACCGCCCGGAATATTATGCTCTGTTGCTGGCGGTAATTCTGGGTGCGCACTTACTGGTTATGAGTATGAACCTGGTTATGGCGTTTGTTTCGCTGGAACTGATATCTATTGCATCGTATGTGCTGGTTGGGTTCTCGTTTACCCGTCAGGGCGCAGAGGGCAGCCTGAAATATTTTCTTTTTGGCTCGGTGGCGTCGGCGGTTATGCTGTATGGGTTTTCGATTCTGTACGGACTAACGGGTACGCTGAATTTTTCGAGCGTTCAATTTGCGGAACAATTGCTGCGCTGGCACGATTCGCCGCTGTTTTTTACGGCGGGGCTGATGGCGCTGGCGGGGTTTCTCTATAAGATAACGGCGGCGCCGATGCACCCCTGGGCGCCCGATGTTTACGAGGCAGCGCCGATGCCGGTGGTTGCATTCTTTTCGGTAGTTCCAAAGCTGGCGGGTGTCGGTATCCTGGCGCGGTTTGTCTGGGCGATTAGTCCGGGTGGTCAGGCGGCGTTTGACTGGCAGGCAGTATTGAGTGTTGTTGCGATATTGTCGCTGACGATTGGAAATTTTTCTGCGTTGTGGCAAAAAAATCCGAAGCGGCTTATGGCTTACTCGTCTATTGCACAATCGGGCTTTTTATTGGTCGGTGTTGTGGCGTTTCTTCCGCAAGGAACGCAGTTCATGCTGTTCTATGCGAGTGTATACCTAGCGATGAACTTTTTGATTTTCTTATACCTCCAGCACTTCGAAGATCTGGGTTTTGACACGATTCCATCGTTTGCGGGCCTTGGTCGTGTGGCGTTGTGGCCATCGGTTTTTATGTTGATCGGCTTTATTGCTTTAACGGGCTTGCCGCCTACCGGGGGCTTCACGGCGAAGCTGTTTATCTTCTCAGCGCTTTGGGAAGCATACCAGATTACAAATAAGCCTGTTTTGCTGGTGCTACTTATATTTGGTTTGCTTAATACGGTTGTAGCGTTATTTTATTACCTGCGTATACCGTATTACGCCTTCATAAAAAATGGAGAAACGGGGATAACGACAAATAATCTCACATTCGAAAATCTTTTAGGTATCATTTTGGTTTTATCGATACTCATCCTCTTCTTCAGTCCGGGACTGTTGATGGGATGGATTAATAAAATTAACTTTGTGCTTTAGACAGAGACCATGAGCGACCAGATTCTCCACGAATGCGGCATAGCGCTAATCCGCCTGCGCAAGCCTTTATCTTATTACATCGATAAGTATGGCCCTACGTATGCCATGAACAAGATGTACATATTGATGGAGAAGCAAAATAATCGCGGCCAGGATGGCGCGGGTGTTGCCAACATTAAGATCGATACCGATCCGGGCAACCGCTACATCAGCCGTTACCGATCCATCAAGCCCCAGCCTGTAGCGCATCTCTTTAAAAAGATCAGCAAGAAGTACAAGCGGGCGCAAAAGGAAGGCAAAGACAAATATCTCGATGAACAATGGCTCAAACAGAAAGTAGCATTTAGCGGCGAACTCTGGATGGGCCATTTGCGTTATGGCACCCACGGTGTTAACAGCATCGAAAACGTTCACCCCTTCTTACGTCAGAACAACTGGCGTAGCCGTAACCTGGTTATGGCCGGTAACTTTAACATGACGAATGTTGAAGAGTTGTTCGACATTCTGGTTAACCTGGGCCAACACCCGAAAGAGAAAGTAGATACCGTTACGGTAATGGAAAAGATCGGGCACTTCCTAGATGAGCAGGTGCAGACACTTTTCGAAAAATATAAAGACAAGTTCTCGAACCGCGAGGTTTCTGATATCATCGAGAACGAGCTCGACATGCAGCATGTATTGAAGCGTGCCTGCAAAGATTTTGACGGTGGTTACACGATGGCGGGCATGACCGGTTCAGGTTCGGCCTTTGTGGTACGCGACCCGAACGGTATTCGTCCGGCATATTACTACGCAGACGACGAGATTGTTGTAGTAGCGTCTGAGAAACCCGCTATCAAGGCGGCATTCAATGTAGACTACAACGAAATCCGCGAGATTACCCCCGGCAATGCACTGATTATAAACAAGAGCGGTGAGTACGCGGAGTATCCGGTTATTAAGACCGGCGCCAAAACTTCGTGCAGCTTCGAGCGTATTTACTTCTCGCGTGGTAACGATCCTGAGATCTATCGCGAACGCAAGCAACTTGGCAAACTGTTAGTGCCCCAGGTACTACGCTCGATAAACTTCGATCTTAAGAACACTGTATTCTCATACATTCCCAATACAGCCGAAACCGCATTCTACGGTATGATGGCGGGTATTGAAGATTACCTGATTAACAAACAGAAGGAAATCATTCTCGATGGCAAGCCTTCGGTCGATTCGCTGGAAGATATTCTGTCGTTCCGTCCGCGCATTGAGAAGCTCGTATCGAAAGATGTGAAGCTGCGTACGTTCATTACCGACGACCAGCACCGCGATGAGATGGTGGCCAACGTATACGACACAACGTATGAGGTAATCCGCAAGGGTATCGATACGATTGTGGTTATGGATGACTCTATCGTACGTGGTACCACGCTGGAGAAGAGCATTCTGAAAATGCTGGACCGTCTTGGTCCGAAGAAAATCGTGGTAGTATCGTCTGCACCGCAGATTCGTTTCCCTGATTGCTACGGTATCGATATGAGTAAGATGGGCGAGTTTGTGGCCTTCCGCGCGATGCGTGGCCTGCTCAAAGATCAGCATAAGGAGGATCTACTTGGCGAAGTGTACGAGAAATGTACACGCGCCCGCGGTCATGAAAGCCAGAACAACTATGTAAAGCTGCTCTACGAGCAATTTACAGACGAAGAAGTGTCGGAGAAGATCGCTGAGATCTGTCGCCCGGTAGGCATGAACGCCGAGCTTGAAGTAGTGTTCCAAACGGTAGAGAATTTACATAAGGCTATACCGAACCACATTGGTGACTGGTACTTTACCGGAAACTATCCCACCCCGGGTGGTATGAAGGTTGTGAACCGCTCGTATGTAAATTATATGGAAGGCAAGCTGGTACGCGCCTACTAAAAAATTACAGGGACGGCGGACGCGAAGTGCCATCGTTTGTTTGACAGCAAAACACGATAATCGATTATAGAAAAAGTCCTTCCGGGTATACCGGGAGGACTTCTTTTTTTATTAACCGGTGTACAGATCGGCTAATTCGTGTTTATCTTGTCCGTGTAAACCTAGACAAACTTATGAAGAGAATTCTACTGGCCATCGTGCTGGGCCTGGTATTGCTGTACCATCCGGGCCGGGCACAAGAAAGGACCGTATCCGGAAAGATCACCTCTGCCGAAGACGGATCGCCGATACCGGGAGCCAACATCCTGGTAAAGGGTACAGCAACCGGCACTTCGACCGACATTGACGGCGCGTATACGCTAGCCGTTCCCTCCAACAGTACCGTTCTGGTATTTACATTCGTAGGCTTTAAAACGACAGAACTTGAAGTAGGCAATCGCTCAACATTGAGTGTTGCACTGGAGCCCGATTCGCGGCAGCTGTCTGAAGTGGTAGTTGTGGGCTACGGCACACAGATCAAGCACGAAATGACGGGCAATGTGGCCAGTATAAAGGGTGCCGACATCCAGAACCAGCCGGTGCCGTCGTTTGAGCAGTCATTGCAGGGGCGTGCAGCAGGCGTGCACATTGAAGCCGGCAATGGTAAACTTGGGCAGGGCATTAAGGTGAGGGTACGAGGATCGTCGTCTGTATCGGCGGGTAACCAACC